>Ga0209698_10000654_pt1 | contig 39461 bp, 39 predicted proteins | sample LitLauG_LLR_2012_FD_187203 | JGI IMG/M metagenome (GOLD analysis project Ga0209698, IMG submission 187203) | Freshwater sediment microbial communities from Pennsylvania, USA - Little Laurel Run_MetaG_LLR_2012 (SPAdes) (version 2) | ecosystem: Environmental > Aquatic > Freshwater > Creek >... | reverse complement strand
GAAAAGGGCGTGAAGACGCTGGACGATTTTGCGGGCTTCACGGGCGATGATTTGCGTGGCTGGTTCGAAACCAAAGGCGGCGAGCGGGTGCGTGAGCCCGGCGTGCTTGAGGATTTCCAGCTCAGCCAAGAACAAGCCGACGCACTTATCCTCAATGCGCGCGTCGCCGCGGGTTGGATCGACGCACCGTTGGAGGCGCCGGAAACCCCAGCGCCTCCCATCGGAGAAGGGGGTGAGCCCACTGCCGCATCCGTCTTCCCCAACCGCGGGTGAGCCCAAGGCGCAGCGCGGTCGGCGCTGCATTGCCTGCGGCGAAAGCCTGAGCGAAACAGAGCTGGTCCGCTTTGCCTGCGGACCTGATGGGGTAGTGACGCCTGATGTGGCCGCCAAGCTGCCTGGTCGCGGCGCCTGGGTGCGCGCTGATCGCCAAAGCGTCGAACGTGCACGAAGGCAGGGCGCTTTTGCGCGCGCCTTCAAGACGCAGGTGGTGGTTCCAGATGGGCTTGCCGATCAGGTCGAGCGGCTTTTATCCAGGCGCTGCCTTGAGCTGCTAGGCATGGCCCGCCGCGCCGGCGCCATAGCCATTGGGGCGAGCCAAGTTGAGGCCGCGATCCGCGCCAAGACGGCGCGGCTGTTGATCGAAGCCAAGGACGGCGCTGCTGAGGGTCGCGAAAAGCTCATGAGCCTCCATATAGGGCTTTGGGGGCGCGCGCCCGCGGCTGTTGGCTGCTTCGATGCGGCGGATTTGGGCGTGGCGCTGGGGCGGGAACGTGTGATACACGCTTGCCTGCTTCAAGAGCCCTTTGCGCTGGCGTGGACGGTCGAAATCGGCCGCCTTTCGGGATTCCGAGCCATTGTTCCGGACTCTTGGCCCGCGTCCTGGCGCTGTTTTGGTCTGGGACTGAGCGGCGTGGTCGCTGAGGCGGGCTCGGGCGCGGCGAAAACGGAAGCAACGTAAACACGATTTAAGGAACGACTTAGGACTGCATGACGGACGGCTCTGAACAAAAAGAAAAGGATACGCCGGCTGCTGGGCGCAAACCGCTGACGCTGACGCGCACAGCGAGCGCGGGTACGGTGCGCCAAAGCTTCAGCCACGGTCGCACCAAGCAAGTCGCCGTCGAAGTGCGAGAGAAGCGGGCGATCAATCGTCCCGCCGCCGGCGGCGCGGCTGCGCCCCAGCCGGGGCCGGGCGTGCCGCCGCCGCTTAAGGCCAAGGCGGTTCCAGAACCTCCTCAGCAGGCGGAATCCAAGCAACAGACCGGCGCCATCAGCGATATAGAGGCGCGCCGCCGTGAAGAGGCAGTGCGCCGCGCCCAAGCTGAGAAGGCGGTCCGCGATGAGCGCAATCAGGCAGAGGAAGAGCGCCGCCGCGCGCTCGACGAAGCGCAACGCAAGATGGCGGAAGAGCAAAATGCGCTCGCCGCCGAGGCGGACGCGCGCCGTCGCGCCGAGCAGGAAGAAGCCGAGGCCGTTGTGGCTGCAGAGGAAGCGCAACAAGCTCGCCGCGAAGCCTTAACCGACCGCCTGCAACAGGCTGCCGCCCAAAACGCGCAAAACCAGAGCCAGCCACAACCGCGCGAACAACAAGTTGACGTGTTAAGCGAATTGGGCGGACGACTGAAGACCCAGCGCAAGCAGCCCTCGCTTACCCCGACCAAACAGCCCACCAACAAAAAGGGCGAACCCAAGCGTCGCGAAGGCCGTTTGACGCTCGACATGGTCGAGCGCGAAGTCGCCGGCGACGATGACCGCGTACGTTCGCTGGCGGCTTACCGCCGTGCACAACAGAAGGAAAAAGAGCGGCGCGCCAAGATGCTTGGCGGTGGCGAGCGCGAGCAAATCAGGCGCGAGGTCGTCATCCCCGAGAACATTACGGTTCAAGACCTTTCCAACCGTATGGCGATCCGCGTGGCCGACATCATCAAGTTCATGATGCGCCAAGGCCAGATGATGAAGCAAAGCGACGAGCTCGACGCCGACACCGCCGAGCTCATCGCCACCGAGTTTGGCCATACCGTGCGCCGGGTTGCGGAATCCGATGTGGAAGAAGGCTTGGCCGGCGACATCGTCGATACCGATGAAAATCTTGAGCCGCGGCCGCCAGTGGTGACCATTATGGGCCACGTCGACCACGGCAAGACTTCGCTGCTCGACGCCTTGCGTCACACTGATGTCGCAGCAGGAGAGGCCGGCGGCATTACTCAACACATCGGCGCCTACCAAGTCCGTCTTGAAAACGGTCAGCGCGTCACCTTCCTTGACACCCCTGGTCACGCCGCCTTCAGCGCCATGCGCGCGCGCGGCGCGCAAGTGACAGATATCGTGGTGCTGGTGGTTGCCGGCGACGACGGGGTGATGCCCCAAACCGTGGAAGCCATTCACCACGCCAAGGCGTCGGGCGTGCCGATGATCGTCGCCATCAATAAAATGGATAAGCCCGACGCCAATCCCGACCGCGTGTTGAGCGAGCTCACCCAGCATGAAGTGATCGTCGAGCAATTCGGCGGCGACGTGCAGGTGGTGAGGGTGTCGGCTCTGAAGAAGACCGGCTTGGAGGAATTGGTCGAACAGATCTTGTTGCAGGCCGAAGTGCTCAATCTCCGCGCCAATCCGAATCGGCCCGGGGAGGCAACGGTCATCGAGTCTAAACTCGACAAGGGCCGCGGCACCGTGGCTACGGTCTTGGTGCAGAAGGGCACGCTGAAGCGCGGCGACATCGTCGTGGTCGGCGCCCAGATTGGCCGCATCCGCGCGATCAACAACGAGCGCGGACAACAGCTGCAATCGGCTGGACCTTCCGAGCCGGTTGAGATCATGGGTCTTGAGGGCGTGCCAGAACCTGGCGATGTGCTCAATGTCGTCGAAAACGAAAATCGCGCCCGCGAGGTCGCCGATTATCGGGCTCGCGCCAAGAAGCAAAAGACCGGCGGCGCATCGCGTACGGGCACCTCGCTTGAATCGATGATGGCGCGGTTCAAAGATTCCACGGCCAAGGAATTGCCGCTGGTGATCAAGGCCGACGTGCAAGGTTCGGCCGAAGCCATCGTCGGCTCGCTCGAGAAGCTGGCGCACGAAGAGGTGCGCGCGCGCATTGTGTTGTCAGGGGTCGGCGCCATCAACGAGAGCGACGTGCAGCTCGCTAAAGGCTCGGGCGCTCCGATCATCGGGTTCAACGTACGGGCCTCGAAGGAAGCGCGGGATCTGGCTGAGCGCGAAGGCGTCGAAATCCGCTATTACGCAATCATCTACGACCTGATCGACGACATCAAAGGCGTCATGTCGGGCATGCTCGCGCCGCAGACGCGTGAAACCTTCCTCGGCAACGCCGAAGTGCTTGAGGTGTTCACCATCTCCAAGGTCGGCAAGGTGGCGGGCGTGAAGGTGACCGAAGGAGTGGTGCGCAAAGGCGCCAAAGTGCGCATCCTTCGCGAAAACATCGTTATTCAGGAAATGGGCACGTTGACCACCTTGAAGCGCTTCAAGGATGAGGTGAACGAAGTGGTAGTGGGCCAGGAGTGCGGCATGAGCTTCGGCCAATTCCAGGACATCAAAAAGGGCGACTTCATCGAATGCTTCAGCCTGGAAGTGGTGCAACGTTCGCTCTGAGGCCTGCCCGATGCGCAGTGTGATTGTTCTTGTAATGGCGGGCGCCGCGCTCATGTTCGGCGCGTGTTCGCGCCAAGACCACGGCGCGTCGGGTCCGCAAGTGCATCCCCAGACGATCGTTTCGCCCGAGACCACCCACGTGGATGCGGTGCCCCAAGAGGAGCCGGGCGTATCTCGCCAAGACTGGCGCGCCATCAATGACCGCACTCGCGCCATCACTGGCCAATTGCGCGTCAGCATCGAACGCCGGCGCGGCGGGCCGTTGGTGTTTGCGTACGCTAACGGCATCACCATCGAAGCCGAGGCCTATGCAGAGGTGCCCGCTGATTCCCGCTCCGGCGTGGGAGGCCAGAGCTTTGCGGCGTTGCAGGGCGGGGACCCGCGCGTCGGCGCTTATCTCTACAAGGTGAACCAAGAATCCTTGGCGCCAACGGCTGTGCAACAGGGCGGACTTTGCGGCCAAGACACCACCCACTATCTGGCGGTTAGCGAGTTCGTCGACGCCACCGGCGCTTGGGTGTTTAAAGTCGCGGCGTTCCGCGGCGATAACGCGCCGGGCGGGGGTCAGGACCCGCTCTATTGCGGCAACTTTGCATACACGGCGCAGTAGAATGAAGCATCGCAGCAGAGGTAGCGCGCGCGGCGCGATGAGCCAGCGCCAATTGCGCGCCGGCGAGTTGGTGCGCCACGCGCTCGTCGACATTCTTTCACGCGAGGACCTGCGTGATCCCGACCTGCAGGGGGTCTCGGTCACTATTGGCGAGGTGCGCGCCTCTGTCGATTTGAAGCACATGACAGCGTTCGTGTCAGCACTTGGACCAACCGATCCCCAAATCGTCGCCAAAGCGCTGACCCGCTGCGCACCGTTTCTGCGAGGACGATTGGCGCGGGCAGTGGAAATGCGTTTCACGCCGCAACTGCATTTTTACGCAGACGGCTCCTACGATGAGGCGCGCCATATCGACGATCTGCTGACGAGCCCCGAAGTGGCGCGTGATCTGAAACACGAGGATGAGCGCTGATGGGACGGCGCAAGAAGGGCGAGGACGTCTCCGGCTGGGTGGTGCTCGACAAGCCCGGCGATATGACTTCGACGCAGGCGGTTTCCTCAGTGCGGCGCATTTTTAACGCCAACAAGGCCGGTCATTCGGGCACTCTTGATCCATTAGCCTCAGGCGTGCTGCCGATCGCGCTTGGCGAGGCGACCAAGACGGTGCCCTACCTGATGGAGGCCGAGAAGGAATATATCTTCACGGTCCGCTGGGGCGTCTCCACCGAGACCCAGGACCGCGAAGGCAAACCGACGGGGCAAAGCGATGTGCGCCCATCGCCAAAACAGGTGGACGAAGCCCTCAAAGGCTTTTTGGGCGAGATCGCGCAAATGCCGCCCCAATTTAGCGCTGTGAAGGTCGAAGGCGAGCGGGCCTACGACTTGGCGCGCGCCGGCGAAACCGTGGAACTCGAGGCGCGAACCGTGGTCCTGCACGAGGCCGAGATCGCCGAAGCCGAGAGCCTTGATCTCTTGTCTATTCGGGTCCGCTGCGGAAAAGGCTTCTATATCCGGGCGCTGGTCCGGGATCTGGCCGCCAAACTGGGCGCTGAGGGCCATGTCTGGCGGCTGCGGCGCACCGCTGTCGGGCCGTTCCGCGAAAGCGGGAGCGTCACACTGGACGAATTGCAACTTTTAGGTCAGAAGGGCGCCGCGTCAGAACGCCTGAAACCCGTTGAGACCGCGCTGGCCGACATCCCGGCGCTGGCCATCAATGGGGAGGATGCGTTCAAGCTCAGACAAGGACGGCCGATTGTTCTCCTGCCTCACGTGATGGAGACGCTGAAGCCGAAATTCCGAGACCGCATCATCGCTGGACAGGATGCTTCCCGTGCAGCGTTGGCCCTGTTTCAGGGAAAAGCGGTCGCTCTAGGCGACGTGCGGGCCGGTCAGTTCAAGCCGACGCGCGTGTTCCATTTGGCTGATTAAAGAGGAGCCGATGTCGATTACCGCAGAGCGCAAGAGCGCGCTTATCAAAGACAATGCTCAAAACAAGGGCGACACGGGTTCGCCTGAGGTGCAGGTAGCGATCCTTTCGGAGCGCATCAACAATCTTACCGAACACTTCAAGTCGCATAAAAAGGATCATCACTCGCGGCAAGGGTTGTTGAAAATGGTTCAGCAACGGCGCCGCTTGCTCGACTATCTCAAGACGCGAGACGAGAAGCGCTACCAAACGCTGATCGACAAACTGGGTCTGCGCCGCTAGCGCAACCTCATGGCGTTCGTTCGCGAACGCCGGGTGAGGGGTGCTGAGCGCGTCCGCGATTCAGCCCTCACGCAAGTCACCCCTCAACCAAGGCCGCGCGCAAGCGCGGTTGGTGCGATCTCGCGCCGATCCGCGGCGTGGGAAATTTTGCGCGACGGATCCGCCGTGGCGCCAATGGCCGCTCAAGCACCGGCTTAAGCGGTGGAGTAAGTTGTATGTTTGACACCAAAACTGTTTCTATCGATTGGGCGGGACGCAAACTTTCGCTCGAAACCGGACGCGTTGCGCGCCAAGCCGACGGCGCAGTGCTCGCAACCTGGGGCGAGACCGTCGTGCTGGCGACTGCCGTGTTCGCGAAAGAAGCCAAACCTGGCCAAGATTTCTTTCCCCTGACGGTGAATTACCAAGAAAAGTATTTTGCCTCGGGCCGCATTCCAGGCGGCTTCTTTAAGCGCGAAGGCCGCCCCACCGAACGCGAAACGCTGTTGTCGCGGCTCATCGATCGCCCGATCCGCCCGTTGTTCGTCGAAGGCTTCAAGCATGAAGTTCAGGTCATCATAACGGTGCTCTCCTGGGACAATGAAAACGAGAGCGACATTTTAGCCCTGGTCGCTGCGTCCGCGGCGTTGACCATTTCCGGCGTGCCGTTCATGGGCCCAATTGGCGCTAGCCGCATCGGCTGGATTGAAGGCAAGCCGGTGCTCAACCCCACCATCGAGCAGATGAAGACAAGCGACCTCGATCTCGTCGTGGCGGGCACCGCCAACGCTATAATGATGGTGGAATCGGAAGTGAAAGAATTGAGCGAGGCGCAAATGCTGCAATCGCTCGAGCTTGCCCATAAAGGCATGCAGCCGGTTATCGATGCGATCATCGAGCTGTCGGAAAAGGCGGGCAAGGAACCGTATGATTTCAGCCCGCCGGATCATTCCGCGCTCAAGACCCAGATCAGAAATTTGGTCGGCGCCGAACTGGGCAACGCCTACAAAATCACCAAGAAAGAAGAGCGCTACGCCGCAGTTGGGGCCCTGCGCGAGCGGGTCAAAGCTGAACTTGGCAAGTCTGACGCCAAACCCGATGGCTTCGACCCAAACGTGCTGAAGGAAGTGTTCAAGGAAGTCGAAAGCGACATCGTGCGCTCCCGTATCGTCAAGGAAAAGGGCCGTATCGACGGCCGCGCCGTCGACAAGGTGAGGCCAATCGAAGCGATGGTGGGCTTTCTGCCGCGCACCCACGGTTCGGCGCTGTTCACGCGTGGCGAAACCCAGGCCGTGGTGGTCGCCACTTTGGGCACCGCCGAAGACGAGCAATTTATCGACGCGCTCTCAGGCACCACCAAGGAGCGGTTCATGCTCCACTACAACTTCCCGCCCTATAGCGTCGGCGAGACCGGCCGTATGGGCGGCGCCGGTCGTCGCGAAATCGGCCATGGCAAATTGGCCTGGCGGGCAATGAAGGCGGTGCTGCCGACGCAAGAGCAGTTTCCTTACACGGTGCGGCTGGTCTCCGAAATCACCGAGTCGAATGGCTCCTCATCGATGGCGACAGTGTGCGGTTCATCGTTAGCGCTGATGGATGCGGGGGTGCCCATCACCGCGCCAGTGGCCGGTGTTGCCATGGGTCTGATCCTCGAAGACTACGGTTTTGAGGTGCTGACCGATATTCTGGGCGATGAAGACCACCTCGGCGACATGGACTTCAAAGTCGCCGGCACCGAGAAGGGGGTCACTTCGCTGCAGATGGACATTAAGGTTGCGGGCATCACCACCGAGATCATGAAAGTGGCGCTCGAGCGCGCCCATGCGGGGCGCATGCACATATTGAGCGAGATGAACAAGGCTCTCAATGCGCCGCGCGAAAGCGTCGGCGCCAATGCGCCGCGCATCGTTCAAATTCAAATCCCAACCGACAAGATCCGCGACGTGATCGGCACCGGCGGCAAGGTGATCCGCGAAATTGTGGAGAAAACTGGCGCCAAGGTGAACGTCGAGGATGACGGCACCGTGAAAGTCGCTTCGGCCAATGCCGAGGCGATCGAAGCCGCCGTGAAATGGATCAAGAGCCTTACGAGCGAGCCGGAGATCGGCCACATCTACGAAGGCAAGGTCGTGAAGGTGATGGAGTTTGGGGCCTTCGTGAACTATTTCGGCGCCAAGGACGGCCTTGTCCATGTCAGCCAGCTGGCGCGTGAGCGGGTGGAAAAGCCAAGCGAAGTGGTCAAAGAGGGCGACATCGTGAAGGTGAAGCTTTTAGGCTTCGACGACCGCGGCAAGACGCGACTTTCCATGAAAGTGGTAGATCAAGCCACAGGCGCTGACCTCACAGCCGAACTTGGCGCAGAAGGCGAAGATCACGGGCCCCGCCGAGAGCGTGGAGAAGGCGGCGGCGGTCATCGTCGCGGCGGTCGTGATCGTCCGCGCCGCGAAGCCTCGGGGGAGTAACTCTCCCGCTAACGAGAACGGAGGCCCGCCGCGCAAGCGGCGGGCTTTTGTTTGTGACCGCCAAGGCGCGCGCGCCCGATGCAAGCAGCGTGGCCGAGTGCGCGCCGTCGCCAAATCCCACTCGCCTAGAGCGCCCAAGTTTAGGAGATGGCCACGGCGTGCGCATGCACGGGATCGTCGAAGCCCTTGAGGGCGAGCCGGCCGATCTCACGGATTGGCAGAAGTTTGCCGACACAGAGTTCGGCGACAGCGTTAGAAATCAAGATCTGTTCCGGCTCAGCGTGCTGACAGAGCCGCGCAGCGAGTTGCACGGTGGCGCCAAACAGATCGTGGGCCCGCTCGATAGGCTCGCCGGCCGCGATGCCAACCCGAACCCGTAGCGGCGCTTTTTCGTCGCGGGCGCCAGCGATGTTCTTCAACACCTCTATTCCGCAACGAACCGCTGACGAGGCCGACACAAACGAGGCCATGATGCCATCGCCGGTGTGCTTGACCTCAATGCCGCGATTGGCGGCGAGGGCGTCGCGTACGATGCGGTCATGCACTTCCAAGAGCGCCAGAATGCCGTCGTCGCCAACTTTTTGCGTGAGCGCGGTGGAGCCCACGATGTCGGTGAAGAAGATCGTGCGGGTGCCGCCGTCTAGACTGCTGCTGTTTGGAAGCACCACGGCGCCATCGAGGTCGGTTTCGGCCGTGCCCATAAAGGCTTCCGCCATCTCGGGCTGCACTTCCATGATGCGCGCAGCAGGAAGGCCATGCGCTTCGCGGTGCACCGCCTCAGCAGCCTCAGCGGTCGGGGCGTGGCAGAGGCAATAGATTTTGCCTTTCTGCTGGTTGATCCAATATTTGTGGTAAGTGACGCCATACTTGGACTGCACCTGCATGTCTTTCAGGTGCGCCTCGGCGACGGCTTCCGGCGTGACGCCGGGGAGTTCGTGAATGTCCATGTACGTAGGCATATTCGCCCTTCTCGGGGACGGGCTGTTCCAAATCAGGAGCCAGAGTACCGCAAACCCATCGCCCGGCAAAGCGACCGCGCCGGGGTGGGGAGGCGGCCTGACACCGCCCAATATGGCGTGTAAGCCAGCGCACATGGCCGAGCTTGTGGTTATTGCGCGCTTTGCTTCGCGTCCGGAGTGCATCGTAGCGCAATCTCTGCTGCGCAGCGAAGGCATCGAGACTTTGATGCCGGACTTCAATGTGCTGACCGCCGAGTTCGATCCATCGATGATGGAATCAGGCTGGCGTCTTATGGTTCGCCAACAAGACCTGGCCAAGGCCCAAGCGATCCTGCGCGACGCCCAGACCGGGGGCGGCGATTAACGGGTTTGGAAGGCGGCGAGCTTGCAGGGATTGCGAACGATGTAGAGCGCTGCGATGGCGCCGTTTTCGACCGCGATGGCGACAATGCTGTCGAGTTCGCCATCGGCGTAAATGGCGAGCCCGGGCGCGCCGTTGACTTCGGTGGGCTGCAAACGACGCGCGCTAGGCGTAAACTTCCGCGCAACGCCTAAAAGAAAGCGAGCAGTATTATCTGCCCCCACAATCGGATTGATGGCCGCCGCCTTGCGTCCCCCGCCATCGCTTAAGGTCACCACGTGTTCGGCCAATAGCGCCTTCAGGCCGGCTAGATCGCCGCTGGTCGCTGCCTGGGCAAAGGCGCTCAGCAGCCGCTCGTGCTCGCCAGCTGAGGCTTTGGACGAAGGCGCTGCCTCAGCCACGGCCTTGCGGGCGCGGGCGGCAAGTTGGCGGCACGCGGCTTCGCTTTTGTTCAATGTGGCCGCCACCTCCGAGAACGGCGTCTCGAAAACGTCGTGCAGCAGAAAGGCTGCCCGCTCAGCCGGCGTCAGTCGGTCAAGCGCCAGCAGGAGCGCAAACGACAGATCCTCGGCGAGTTCGGCGTGGCTCTGGGGAGAAAGTGTTTCGGGGTCGGCAATCGGTTCTGGCAGCCATGGACCGACATAGACTTCGCGCCTGGCGCGCGCGCTTTTCAGGCGGTCAAGACAAAGGCGGGTAACAACGCGCACCAGGTATGCTTCGTCATTGTCGATGATTTGTCTGGTCTTGGCGGCCGACCAGCGCAGAAAGGCGTCTTGCACGGTATCCTCGGCGTCGGCGCGGCTGGCGAGCATGCGATAGGCGAGACCCGTCAAGCGACCACGTTGGGCTTCGAAACTTTGCGCGTGGTTCATGCGGAAAGCGGGGTGATATCCACGGTTTTGTCGCCGATGCGCACGCGCTGGCATTGCTGGGCAAAGCCCAGCCCCGCTTTGATCATCGGAAACATACGTCCAAGCTGCAGCGAAAATGTTAGATCGATCACGCCTTTCTCGCCCCAAGCCGCGCGCACCGCGTCACGAACCTCCGCGGCGTTTGACGCGTGCGCTACGACCGCCTCGGCAAAGCGCAGGCCAAGGGCGGCGCCCTCGGCCATGGCTTCGAAATTGCGCGTTAGCACAGCTTCGACCTGATCGCGCGCGACGCCGGCTTCAAGCGCCATGTTGACTACAAGCTGGGTGCACGGCCCGCAATCCTCGGCCAGCGCGCCCGCGATTTTTGCGGCATAGTAAGCGTCGATGGGCGCAATTTGGCGATGCTGGGCCGCCTTAATCAGCTCGACGAACTTGAAGAAGGCGCCTGGCGAGGCGTCGAGCATCGCCTCCATATAGCCCGCGTCGTAATTGTAGCGGCGCGCAAAGGCGCGAATGCGGTTGCGCGCAATGAGCTTAAGCATAGCTCTCTCCTTGGCCGGGAAAACAGACGAAGAGCGCAAAAGCTGCTGGGGCGATGACCAGCGCTATGTCGAAGCCCCAAGTCTGGTCGCTCCCCAGTCCCAGCGTCATGGCGACCGCCATGGTCAGGTGAATGAGCGCGTGTAAGGCCAGAAATGCAGCACCCGCCAGAGCGGCCGGCCAATAGCGAGTTCGCCAGGCGCGGGCGACAAGGCCGAAGCCGGCGGCAAGAAACGCCGCCCCGATGTCCTCTACGAAATGCCGGTTGAACGGGCCCGTAAGCGCAACGCCCGGGACGGCGTCATACCAATGTTTGCTGAAAGCCAGCATGATAAGGCCGTTGAGGACGTTAAACGCCGCAAGCAGACCCGCTAGCCGCCGCCGCCACATGCCTTGGTCTCCCTACAAGCTCAAGACGAGGCAAGAGCGCGGCGTGTGACAGGCCGGCTCAATTTTTATCAACGCTGGCCGCTTGCGCCTATCCAAGCGCCCGCACTGCGGCGAGGCGGTTTCTGGCGCGGCCAAATCCTGTGCGCGCGCTCTCTCGCGGGCGCTAGCGAACCCCAGCGATGTGGGCGCCAACCGGCGGCTTAGGCTTCGCCTGGGACATCCGGCACCCCTACGATATGAAAGCCGGCGTCGACGTGAATGACTTCGCCGGTGGTCGAGCGGCCGAGGTCTGATAGCAGCCAAAGCGCGCAACCGCCGATGCCCTCCATCGAGGTGTCTTCTTTCAGGAGCGACCAAGCGCGCCCGGTTGAAAGCAGCCCCCGACCGCCGCTGATGCCCGCCATCGCCAGCGTCTTCATCGCGCCGGCGCTAATGGCGTTGACGCGAATGCCCGAGGCGCCAAGGTCACGCGCCATATAGCGCATGCTGGCTTCGAGGGCGGCTTTCGCAACGCCCATAACGTTGTAGCTCGGCAGCACCCGTTCTGCCCCGAGATAGGTCAGGGTAATCATCGCCCCGCCGCGCTGCATCAGTTTGGCGGCGCGCTTGCCGGCGGCGACGAACGAAAACGCCGACACGTCCATGGTGCGCAAAAAGTTTTCGCGGGTGGTGTTCTCGACAAACGACCCTTTGAGCTCGTTCTTGTCGGAATTGGCGATCGAATGCACGAGGAAGTCCATTCTGCCCCATTGCTGTTGCAGCTGATCGAACACGTGATCGAGCTGGGCGTCGTTGGTGACATCACATTCGAGCATCAACTTTGCGCCGATCGATTCCACCAGCGGGCGCACCCGTTTCTCCAGCGCTTCACCCTGGTAGGTGAATGCAAGCTCAGCGCCCTGCGCGGCGCATTGTTTGGCAATGCCCCAAGCGATCGATTTGTCGTTGGCCGCGCCCATCACCAGGCCGCGCTTCCCAGCCAGCAGGTTGCCCTTCGGAAACGTCCAGTCTTCGGCCATGCCCGTGCTCCCAATTGTGTGCCGCGCACCTGCCAATGTCGGGGCCAGGCGGTCAACCAAAACAGGACGCTTGACAAGAGCGCACTAAGATATATCTTAGATAATCGATATATCTTAGTGCTAACGGAGAACATCATGCACTTTCATAACAGCCGTGAGCGTTGGGCTCGCGGGCAAGCCCGAGGCGAGCGCTTCGGTCGTGGGTTTGGCGGGGGCCGCCACAATTGGGGTCGTCATGGCCACGGCGGGGGTCGACGCATGTTCGAACAAGGTGATTTGCGCTTCCTGGTGCTGTCGCTGATCTCGGAAAAGCCCCGCCACGGCTACGAGCTCATTAAGGAAATCGAAGAGCGCACCGGGGGCGCCTACGCGCCGAGCCCGGGGGTCATCTATCCGCTGCTGACCATGCTTGAGGAAATGGGCTTTGCGAAACTGAGCGAAGAGGGCGGCAAGAAGCTCTATGCCGTCACCGCGGAAGGCGCAGCCGAGCTGGCGCACAACAAGGACACGCTCGACCATATCAAAGCCCACATCAGCGGCGTGCGCGAACGCTCAATGGCCGAGCGGGCGCCGCAAATCGTGCGGGCCATCCAGAACTTCCGCCTGGCCTTACATTTGCGCATGGAACGGGGACCGATCAGCGATGAGCAGGCGCAAACCATTGCCGCGGCTATTGATGCGGCCGCCCAAGCGATCGAGCGCAGCTAGTCAGGATGGGCGGCGCATCAGTATTGAACGCGCTGCGCATTGATGCTCAAGGCGCCATCGAAGCCTGCTGGCTCGGCGCGCTTCAAGGTCGTGCATTTGATGCGTTTTGAGTTTGACGAGCGCTTGCAACACGTGGAGTGGCGGGTTGGGACCGCCGCCCGAACGCCAGGAACCACTCATAGCTACAAGCGTTGCCTCGCTGACCCCGAGGAGACGCTGGTTATGAGCAAGATGCAAGAAACACAGATTGATGGCGCCGGCGACGTCGCCGGTCATCGCGAAATCGAGCGCCCGCGCAAAAAGGGCGGCTTTGGTTGGGGATTGATGCTTGGCGCGCTGATCATCGCCGTCGCCATCATTGCCTTCGCCTACAATCAAGGCTCGTTCCAAACCGCTGGCATCGCCGCTGATCACGCGAGCCGCACCGTGCAAGCCGACATCAAGCAAAGCGCTCAAAATGTGCGCAATGGCTCGCCGGCCGGCCCCAACACAAGCTCCAGAGACCAGCCGCACTAAACTGCCGCGCATATGCTTTTGTGAGCGCAGCCTTGGGCTCTGCGCGGCCGGTGTGGGCTGGATCGGGGAAACCAAACACCGCCAGCGAGGTGGTTAGGCGTCGTCCAACAGCGTCATAAGCGGATCATTATCAGGCAAGGCCTGGCGGCCTTTTGGGTTTTGCCCCGCGGCCAGGCGCGGACCCGCTCGCCGAGAGCGCCCGAAGTTTGCTTGGCGCTCAAGCTGCGCGGGTGAAGGCTAAGCTTGCATTAGTGCCCCCGAAGCCAAAAGAGTTCGACAAGACGCAATTCAGCTCTCGATCTTCGCGTTTGCGCAAAATCGGCATGCCTTCAAAGGCGGGGTCGAGCTCGTCGATATGGGCGCTTTCGCAAGCAAAGCCGTTATTCATCATCAGGATCGAATAGATCGCTTCCTGCGCGCCGGCGGCGCCGAGCGAATGGCCGGTGAGCGATTTCGTGCTTGAGATGAGCGGAACCTTTGCGCCGAACACATTGCGCACGGCTTCCATCTCTTTGAGATCGCCCACCGGCGTGGAGGTGCCGTGCGGGTTGATATAGTCGACCGGACGATCGAGGTGTTGAAGCGCGATTTTCATGCAGCGCGCGGCGCCTTCACCGGAGGGGGCGACCATATCAAAGCCGTCGCTATTGGCGCCGTAGCCTGCCACCTCGGCATAAATCTTGGCGCCGCGGGCTTTGGCGCGTTGGTATTCTTCAAGCACCAGAACGCCGGCGCCCCCGGCGATCACAAAGCCGTCGCGGTTTTTATCGTAGGCTCGCGAGGCTTTTTCTGGCGTGGCGTTGTATTTGGAGCTCATCGCGCCCATCGCATCAAACAGCACCGAGAGCGTCCAATCCAACTCTTCTGAGCCGCCGGCGAACATCACGTCCTGCTTGCCGTACTGGATGTGCTCGTAGGCGTTGCCAATACAATGGGCGGAAGTCGCGCACGCCGAGCTGATCGAATAATTGACGCCCCTGATCTCGAACGGCGTTGCAAGCGTGGCGCTTGCGGTTGACGACATGGCCTTTGGGACCGCGAACGGGCCGACCCGCTTGGCGCCCTTTTCGCGCGCAGTGTCGGCGGCAAGCACGATCGCTGCAGCAGATGGCCCGCCCGAGCCCATGATCAGGCCGGTGCGTTCATGGGAGACCTCGTTGTGTTCGAGGCCCGCATCGGTGATCGCCTGTTGCATGGCGATGTAGTTCCAGCCTGAACCCTCGCCCATAAAGCGCATCACGCGCTTGTCTATGACGTCTTCGGGGTTGAGCTGAGGTTCGCCATGCACCTGGCAGCGAAATCCGCGCTCGGCGTATTCCGGCGCCGCACGGATCCCGGACTTGGCTTCGCGCAAACTTGCCAGGACTTCCTGGGTGTTGTTGCCGATGGACGAAACGATGCCCATCCCGGTGACGACGACGCGGCGCATGGGCTGCTCCCGTTTACATCTGGTCGAGTTGCTCGGCGCTGAAGAGGCCGACTTTGAGGTCCTTGGCGCTATATATGTGTTTGCCGTCGGCCAGTACGATGCCGTCGCCCACGCCAAGATGCAGTTTGCGCTGGATGACCTTCTTCATGTCGATCTCGTAGCGGACGGTCTTCACGGTTGGCCGGATTTGGCCGCGGAATTCCACTTCGCCCACCGCGAGCGCCCGCCCGCGCCCGGGCGAACCGTTCCAACCCATAAAGAAGCCGACCAGCTGCCACATGGCGTCGAGGCCGAGGCACCCCGGCATAACCGGATCGCCGCGGAAGTGGCATTCGAAGAACCAGCGATCGGGGTGGATGTCGAACTCGGCTTCGACGCGGCCTTTGCCATAGGCGCCGCCTTCGGCGGAGATGTGGGTAATGCGATCAAACATCAGCATGGGCGGCAGCGGCAGTTGGGCGTTGCCTGCGCCGAACATCTTTCCCTCACCGGAAGCGAGGAGATCCTCATAGGTGAGGTTTGAGGGACGTGAGGTCATGAGGCCGACTTAGCGATCATGGCGGCGTCGGGCAAGCTAAGCGAGACCCGCAAGGGGCCCGGAAACCAGGCAATTGCAAGCGCTTGGGCGCGAGACCCGGCCTTAGACGCCGGCGCAGGTGTCGGCGCCCCAAAGCGCCGATTTGTCGACCCAGCCAACATGGCTGCCCACCGCTACGCGTCGCCAAGCGCCCTGGCAGGCGGTTAGTCCCCCGACGACGCCAGCGGCGATATAGGCTGTCGCAGCCGAGCTTCGATGGGGCTCGCGCAGCAGCGCGGCTTGCGTTTTGAAGTAAGCGGTGCGGCGTTCGTCGAGGTCTTGCGCAAACATCCAAGTCTCGACGCCGTCAGGATCGCGCACGCGCCGCCACTGGCCGTTGACGCCAATCACCTCGAGCGGAAGGCTTTCACGCTGGTAAATCCAGTCGATCCGGCTTTGCAGGCTCGGCCCGCGCCGGCCGTTTGCGGCCTCGGCCCTGAGGCTGACGAAGTGAGGCGTAGGCGCCTCAGCGCCCGGCGCGGCGGCGCTCAGAGAAGAAGATAATGCGGACGCCGCGACCAGCGCGGCAAAAATCCCTCGGCGCATTTGACCCAACCCGATCGAAGGCCCCTCCACGATCGGGAAGGCTGGCTTGGATCATCGCGCGGGCGCGTAAAGAGCCGTTTAACGGTTGCGCCGAAAGCCGCCTTGGAGGGGCCGACTGGCTGGGCTAATGAGGGTGCATGGCGTCAAAGAAGCTCAAGGTCATCGTTACCCGCCGGTTACCCGATCCGGTCGAAACGCGCATGCGCGAATTGTTCGACGCAGAACTCAACGAGGACGACGCTCCGTTTTCGCTCGAGCGGCTTGTGGATGCGGTGCAGCGCGCCGACGTGCTGGCGCCGACGGTGACCGATCGCGTCGACGGACGGATATTGTCCCGCGCCGGCGATCAATTGCGTCTGATCGCCCAATTCGGCGCCGGGGTCGACAACATCGACGTTGCGACTGCTGTGCAGCGCGGCATCACTGTAACCAACACGCCTGGGGTCTTAACCGAAGATACCGCCGATATGACCATGGCGCTGATCCTTGCAGTGCCGCGTCGGATCGTTGAAGGCGTAAAGGTCGTGGAGAGCGATCGCTTCGTCGGCTGGAGCCCGACCTGGATGATGGGGCGGCGCATCTGGGGAAAGCGACTGGGCATTATTGGCATGGGCCGCATTGGCCAAGCTGTAGCGCGGCGCGCCAAGGCGTTTGGATTGCAAATCCACTACCACAACCGGAAGCGGGTCGCCGGTCACATCGAACAAGAACTAGAGGCGACCTATTGGGATAGCCTCGATCAGATGCTGTCGCGTATGGATATTGTGTCGGTAAACTGTCCGCATACGCCGGCCACCTATCATCTGCTTTCGGCGCGTCGCTTGGCGCTGATGAAATCTCACGCATATGTCGTAAACACCGCCCGCGGCGAGATCATCGATGAGGCGGCGTTGGCGCGGATGTTGGAGAAACGCGAGTTGGCGGGCGCGGGGCTCGATGTGTTCGAGCATGAGCCGGCAATCAATCCGAAGCTGAAGAAGCTCGTTAATGTGGTGCTGCTCCCCCATATGGGCTCGGCCACGCTCGAAGGCCGCATCGACATGGGCGAGAAAGTCATCTTGAACATCAAGACGTTCGCTGACGGCCACAAGCCGCCGGATCGAGTTATTCCAGCGATGCTCTAGGGGGAGAGCAATGCGCAAAATTGTCGTGATGGCCGCGATCGCGGCGTTGAGCGCGTGCGGGCCAACCCAAACCTCCTCGACATCGGCGACGTACGCGACAACGCAACCGGGCGCGCCGGCTTCGGGCGCGGCGCTCGAACTTTCCTGCGCTAGTTTCGCCGACGCGACGCTCGCTAGCCTGCAGCAGCGATTCGGCGCCGCCAACGTCGTCAATCAGAAGCTCCCCGGCCCCGAAGGCGAAGAATATGACGGCACGGTGCTTTATCCCAACGACCCCACGCGGCGTCTTGAAATCGCCTGGCGCGACCCCGAGCAGCATGAGGGCGTCGCCTCAGCGACAGTGAGCGGGACTGAAGGCGTGCACAGCCAGTGGACGGGACCCCATGGCATGAAGCTCGGCGAGGCGATGACCGAGGTGCAATCAGCCAACGGCCGCGCCTTCGCAGCGTCGGGCTTCGACTGGGACTATGGGGGCATGGTCACGGACTGGCGCGGCGGCGCTCTTGGGCCTGCCGACAATTGTTCCGTGCAGGTCGGTTTTCAACCAGGCGCTGAAACCCGCCAGGCGGAGGGGGAAGCAAGTTTTGCTTCCGACTCGCCTGCGATGGCGTCGCGCAAGCCCTACGTGTCATTTTTCGGCGTGAGCTTTGTGCAACAAAGCGATTAAAGCGCGGCGATGAGCGCTGAATAGCCCGGAAGATTAGCCGTCGCGCCTTCAAGTTTCGCGCCCGATGCGCTGAAGAGCTGGAGCCCGCAGCGCTCGAGCGCAAACGACGCCGCGTCAGCGCCAAGATTGAAGAGGCAAAGCAAGCGCTCTTCAGCGCAAGCGCGCTCGAACCCCAAGAGCAGCTCGGGCGCTGGGCGCGGGAGATAGTCGCCGAGGCGTATCGCTGCGCTGGTCTTACGAAACGCCACGGCCTGGCGCGTGAAGTTCAGCACCGAGTTTTGGTCGTCGTCCTGCAAGTCCGCCGCCAGGGCGCGATGGCGTGGATCGAGAGGCAGCCAAGCATCAGGCGCTTCGGTGAAGCCCGCCATAACGGCATTGTGGATCCAGGGCATAGGCGTGCGCGCGCCGTCGCGGCCGATGCCGTTGGGCCAGAAAGCGATGGCTTCTGGATCGCGCAAACGCTCGAACGAAACCTTGGCATGGGGCAAGCCTAGTTCATCGCCTTGATAGAGGAAGGGGGCGCCGCGCAGGCAGAGCAGCAACAATATCAGCAGTTTGGCGCGCGCGGGATCGTCGTCGGCGAGGCGGGTCGGAAAGCGAATGACGTCATGGTTTGAAAGCGACCACGAAGGCCAACCCGCAGCACCCTGCCAGCCGGCCATCGCGGCTTTGATCGTTGCCGGGGTGATCGCGCGCTGACGCAGCAGGTAGAAGGAATACGCCGTCTGCAGGCGATCGGGGCCGTTGGTATAGTCAAGCTGCACTTTGAGCGGATCTTCGTCCTCAATCTCGCCAACCGCTATGGCGCCGTATCGATCGAGCAGGCCGCGCAAGCGCGCTATAAACTGAAGCGTCTCGGGCTGGGTGCGCGTGTAGAGCTGACGCTGGAATTGATGCGGGCGCGCCGGGGTGCGCTGGAACGGAATCGGCGGATTGTCGCGCAATTGCGCATCGTGCACGTAGAAGTTCACGACATCGAGGCGAAATCCATCGACGCCGCGTTCGAGCCAGAATTTGGCGACATCGAGCAAGGCGTCTTGCACGGCGGGATTGCGAACATTGAGATCGGGCTGCTCAGGCAAGAAGTTGTGCAAGTAGTATTGCCGCCGCCTGGCGTCCCAGGTCCAGGCGCAACCGCCGAACATGGCTTGCCAATTATTTGGCGGGGAACCATCGGGCTTAGCGTCCGCCCATACGTACCAATCGGCCTTTGGGGCGTCGCGGCTTGCGCGGCTTTCGCCAAACCAAGGGTGTTGGTCTGAAGAGTGCGACCAGACTTGGTCGATTATGACTTTGAGGTTGAGTTGGTGGGCGCTCTCAATCAACGCATCCACATCTGCAAACGCGCCAAACAGAGGGTCGACGCTGCAGTAGTCGCTGACGTCGTAGCCGAAGTCTTTCTGCGGAGAGTTGAAGAAGGGCGAGAGCCAGATCGCATCGACGCCGAGGCTTGCGATATAGGGAAGCTTTTCGATCACCCCCTTGAGATCGCCGACCCCATTGGCGTCGACATCGCGAAACGAGCGCGGATAGATTTGATAAACCACCCCGCCGCGCAGCCAATCGCTCATAAGGCTCCCCATTGAGCGCAGCTGCGCTGCAAATCAAGCCGCCAGAGCGCAATGCCCCAAGCGTGGGACCGGAATTTGCGGGCGACGAGAATAGTTCGCGCGCGAAAGGACGGCGCTTCGCGAGGGTTCGAGAGCGGCCTAATGGGGCCGTTTGGCGCGCGCCCCCAATCTATTGGGCGCCGCTATGGCGGTTGTGCGCGGAGGCCGCGAGAGCGCGCGGCTTCCGATTACTTGGCGATGGCTGCGCGCGGCGCGCGGGCGAACGCGCGCGACAGGAAGTCCATGACGGTTGCCGCCGAGGCGTCAGCAACTTCCTCCTGCGGCACGTGACCGCTATTGTCATAGATCTTCAGCTCTGAACCGTGGATGGCGTTATGGAACAAGGTTGCATCGGCCACGGGAATGAGGTGATCGTGCCGGCCCCATAGAATCAAAGTCGGGGTCTGGATCGGCGCCAGCGTGGCGTCGGAGGCTTCGCGGCGGCCGGAGAAATTGCTCTGCAGCTGCAGCAGAATGGCCCGGTGGCCCGGCGCGCGCGCCATTTCGACGTAGCGCGTCACCATCGCCTCGTCAGCCTTGCTTGGATCGGCGAACGCTGCGCGCAGCCCTTCGCGAAAGAGCTGGGTATTGTCGAGGTTCATCATGATGGGGCCGAGCGTGGGATTACGCAGCAGTTTCATCATCGGCGAGGTGTTGAGAGCGCCTTCGTTTTGATGGGGCCAACCAGCGGCGTCGACCAAGATCAGGGCGTCGAGCTGCTCGGGATGGGCGAGCGCGTATTCCCAGGCCACGTTGCCGCCCATCGAATTGCCGACAATCGCGAAGCGGGAGAGGTGCTCGGCCTGGGTGAACGCATAGACGACGTCACGAAAGCCTTCGATCGAGGCTTGATAGCCGGCCGGCGCTTGGGTGAGTCCATGGCCCGGCAGGTCAATTGAGACGACCCGATACTGAGCGCCGAGTTTTGGAACCCAGGCCTCCCAGGTCTGCAGCGAGGCCGAGAAGCCGTGAATTAGCAGCACCGTCGGCGTCGGCGGCGCGCCAGGGGTCTCTACCGCTCCTTGATCGCGGTAATGCATATGAATGCCGCCCGGCAAATCTACGTAGCGCGACGCGCTGTTTTCGTATTTCGAGGCGAGCGTCGCGTAGGGGATGTCATCGCGCTTCAGCACGAAGAATGCGCCCACCGCCAATAGGACGATCAGCCCAAGAACGCCAAACAGCCATCTAAACATCGACCACCACCTTATCCGCTAACCCCTAGCATAGAGCTGCCTCGACTAACCGAGGTCAAGGGCGCCGCAAACCGGACAGGCGAAATCGCGACCAAGACCAACGCTGCGCGTCGTTGCAGTGAGACCGTCATAAATGAGCACACGCCCTGCGAGGCTGTCGCCGGCCTGGGTAATTTCTTTGATGGCTTCGAGGGCCATCATAGAACCGATGACCCCGGTGAGCGCGCCGACAATGCCGTCTCGGGCGCAGGTTTCGGCCTCCGGCGGCGCTTCGGGCACAAAGCATCGATAACAAGGCAGCCGCTCGTCCGGCGCCAGGGTTTTGGTGAGCCCGGATTTGAAGGTGGCGAGCTGTCCTTGCCAGCGCCCCACAGCGCCAGAGACCAGGGTGACGGCGCATTCGTGGCACGCTGCGTTTACCGCAAATCGCGTGGCGAAATCATCGCTGCCGTCGAGCACAAGCGTTGCGTCTCCCAACAAAGCTGCGCCGTTCGATGGGCCAAGCCGCCGCGGCTCCGCTTCGACAATAAGATTGTCGTTGAGCGCGAGCAGCGCTTGGCGGGCGCGCTCGACTTTAGGGGCGCCAACATCGACGCTGCGATAAACGATCTGGCGTTGCAGATTTGAAAGCGAGACCTCGTCGTGGTCGATTAAGCGAAGCCTGCCGACCCCGGCGGCGGCCAGATAGAGACCTGATGCAGCGCCTAGACCGCCGACGCCAACGATTGCAACGGTCGCCGCCTTCAAACATTGCTGCCCATGCCCGCCGATCTCTTTGAGCAGGATGTGGCGCGCATAACGCTCGCGCTCTGCTGAGGAAAAGCCCAATCTTAGAGCCCTTCAAACAACAGCGTCGAGACGTAGCGTTCGGCAAAGGAGGGGATGATCACTACCATGCGCTTGCTCCGGTTTTCGGCTCGTTTGGCGATGCGGATCGCTGCTGCCAGGGCCGCCCCAGAAGAAATGCCGACTGGAATGCCTTCGAGTTTGGCGCACTCGCGCGCGAAGGCGAAAGAATCGTCATTGGAAACTTGCACGATCTCGTCGTAGATTTTTGTGTCGAGAATGTCTGGCACGATGCCTGCGCCAATGCCCTGGATCTTGTGCGGGCCAGGCTGGCCGCCGGAGAGCACCGCAGAATCGGTCGGCTCGACGGCGATGACCTTCAGGTTCGGCAGGCGGCGCTTTAGGACTTGGCCCACGCCGGTGATGGTGCCTCCGGTGCCGATCCCGGCGACGAAAATGTCGAGCGCGCCGTTGGCGTCGTTGAGGATTTCCTCGGCGGTCGTGCGGCGGTGGATTTCGGGATTCGCCAGATTTTGAAATTGCTGCGGCATCACCGCGCCGGGCGTGGTCTCGAGGATTTCCTGGGCCTTCTTCAGTGCGCCATTGATGCCCTCGGGGCCGGGGGTCAGCACCAATTCTGCGCCGAGGATCGCCAGCATTTTGCGCCGCTCAACCGACATCGTGTCAGGCATCACCAGAATGCAGCGATAGCCTTTTTGCGCCGCGACAAAAGCGAGCGCGATGCCGGTGTTGCCGCTGGTCGGTTCAACGATAACCGCGCCCGACTTTAACTTGCCGGCCTCTTCCATGGCTTCGATCATCGCCACCCCGATGCGGTCCTTCACCGAGGCGAGCGGGTTGAAGAACTCAAGCTTGCCGAGAATTTCGACATCGCAAGCGTGCGCCTTGGCGAGCTTGCTCAGCCGCACAAGCGGGGTGTCCCCGACGGTCTTGGTGATGTCGTCATAGATGCGGCCGCGGCCGGGCTTGGGTTCGGGCATGGAGGCTCCTAGCGCCGGCTTTATGCGACGCTGGGGAGGCAAATCAAAGCCCCAGCCAATGATCGCCGGCAGCGAGAGCGCGAAACGGCGGGGGGCGCCTTAGCCGCGGCCGGTTGAGCCAAAGCCGCCGCCGCCACGGGCGGTTTGGCTCAACACTTGGGTCTCTTCCCAAGTCGCTTGCGTCACCGGCGCGACAATCATTTGCGCAATGCGCTCGCCGCGTTTGATGACAAATGGCGTTTGGCCCAAATTGATGAGGAGCACCTTCACCTCGCCGCGATAGTCGGCGTCGATGGTGCCTGGCGTATTAAGGCAAGTGACGCCGTGCTTATAAGCCAGCCCCGAGCGCGGACGGATTTGCGCTTCGTAACCTGGGGGTATCGCGATTGTCAGACCCGTGGGCGTCATGCAGCGCGCTCCGCTCGCCAGGATGATCGGCTCGCTCTCTGGAATGGCGGCGCGCAGATCCATGCCGGCGGCGTGCTCGGTCTCATAGGCGGGCAGCGCTAGGCCTTCGAAATGCGGCAGCGTTGCAACCTGAATAGTGACGGTGTTGGCCATGAACGCTGCTTAACGCGGATTCGCATGCTGCGGAACAGAGTTCCGCGCCGCCGACCCTTAGCGGCGACTTGGTCGCCGCTCCGGTGGGCGCTCGCGACCACACCTCGATCAAGTCGATCTTTGCGATCAGCCCTCTTTTTGGGGGCGGAACTCGCGTCATGTGTTGGGTACAGCCGCGCTGGCGATTGCCGGCGCTGGGACACACAATTCAGCCAGCCGTAAAAACGCACGCGCCCCCCGGGGTTGGGCAGCGCTTGCGCTTCAGCTCGCGCTGGCCGCTAGCAACGTCACCATCAGGCCGTTGAGGGGAGTAGCGAGGCCATGTTTGGCGCCGAGGCGCACAATGACGCCGTTGCGCGCATCGACCTCAAGGGGCCGCCCCGCGAGGCGGTCGGCAAGCATCGAATTGAGGGACTGCGCCGGCCCCGCACGATAGCCGGCGATCACCGCATCGGGAAAAGCGTCCTCGATTGACGCGCCTTCAGCGGCGCCAACGGCAATGCATTCGCGCATCAGGCCGCGCATCAAGGCGGCGACGTCGTCGCGGCGGGCGATCCCAGCTGGCTTCTGGGTCACGACAAACACCGCCCCGGCGCAATTGACGCAGAGTTTGCGCCACAGCGCGGTTGTGAAGTCCTCGACCAGCGCCACTGGAAAGTCGGTGCCGGAAAACAGCGCGGCGAACAGAGCGCCGTTCTCGGTTCTGGGCGCGATGAGCGAGCCGGCGCGGCGTTGGCGAATGATCCCAGGCGCGACCCGCTCGGCGGGCAGGTCAACGACCACCGGCACGATGCGCGCAGTCTCCACGTAGGGTGCAAATCGCGCAATGTGCTCGACGCCATTTTGCAGCACTGCAACCCGCGTTTGCGCCCCAAGCAGGGGCGCAATCCAGCGCCCGGCCGCTTCCGCGTCATAGGCTTTGGTGGCGATCAGCACCCAATCTACAGGCCCGGCGCTCGCCGGGTCGGTGGTGATTGGCGGATTGGCGGTGAGCGTCCCGGCCGGCGTTTCGACTTCAAGGCGGGCAAATGACGTGCGCGCGCAGAGCGAGATATCGAGCGTCGGATTTCTCGAAAGCCAAGCCGCAATAGCGCCGCCGACAGCGCCCGGACCGATGATGGCGACCGAGGTCATCGGTTGTCAGCACAGCAATCCGACGCTGACGAAAAGCGCGCAACCTCGAAGCTAACGATCAGCGCCAGCACGGCTGTGATCGCGGCTTTGAGTTGAGCAGTCTCAAGCATGGTCGCCGCGCCCTTGGGCGTCATCCCACTCTGCTGACCTGGCCACGCCGCCATGGCGTAGGGCGGAGGCCAGCGCCTCGCCCTGGCCAGCCAGAGCGCGCAGCGTGTCGCCAAAGCTGGCGCCAAATCGCATGAAGAACATCCGCCAAGCCTAGTGCCCAGGCGCCCTGCCTGGAAGCGCTACTTCTTGCGCGCCTTGCTTGCCAACGCCGCGGTGATGGCGAGCGCAAGTTTGCGTGCGACCCGGTCCTTGCCCATGCGCGGCCAGGTTTCGGCGCTGGTCTTGGTAATCAGCAGCACCTGGTTTTCGCCGCCGCCCATAACGTCGCCCGAAACATCATTGGCAACGATCCAGTCGCAACCTTTTTTGGCGATTTTGGCGCGGGCGTTGGCTTCGAGGTTTGCGGTCTCGGCGGCAAAGCCCACCACCAGCTTGGGACGCTTCTTCCCGGGCCTGGAGAGCATCGCCAGAATGTCGGGATTTTCACTGAGCGCGATGGCCTCGATGGCGGTCTTGCTCCTCTTGATCTTTTCTTGATTGGGCTTGGCGGGGCGCCAATCGGCGACCGCAGCGACCATAACCGCAACATCGGCGGGCAGCGCCTTTTGCGACGCGACCAGCATGTCGCGCGCGCTCTCAACATCGATGCGACGCACGCCATGAGGCGCTGCGAGGCTTGTTGGCCCCGAGACCAGCGTCACCTCCGCACCCAATTCAGCAAGCGCTGCGGCGATGGCGTAACCTTGCTTGCCGCTTGAGCGGTTGGAAAGAAAGCGCACCGGGTCGATCGCCTCAATCGTGGGCCCGGCGGTGACAATGGCGCGTTTGCCCTGCAGGGGACCATCGCGCAGCAGCGCCAAGGCAGCGTCGCGAATTTGCTCCGGCTCGGCCATGCGTCCAACGCCTGCTTCGCCGCGTTCGGCCATTTCGCCGGCATTGGGTCCCACAAAGTGCGCGCCGTCGGCCTCTAATGTCTCGAAATTCCGCCGCGTGGAGGGGCTGGCCCACATGCTTGGGTTCATGGCGGGCGCCATCAGCACGGGTTTGTCGCTCGCCAGCAGCACGGCGGAGGCGAGATCGTCAGCCAGACCATGCGCGGCTTTGGCCATGAGATCGGCGGTGGCGGGGGCGACAATGATCAGATCGCAGTCGCGTGCGAGCCGGATGTGGCCAACGTCGAACTCTTCGGTCGGATCGAACAAATCGGTGAACACGCGCTCGCCCGCCAATGCTTGCGCCGCCAACGGGGTTACGAAATGTTGCGCCGCTTTGGTCATCACCACGCGCACCGACAGCTGCGTTTCTTTCAGCCGCCGGATGAGTTCAAGGCTCTTATAGGCGGCGATGCCGCCGCCGATGATGAGCAGCGTCCGCTTAGTCATGGCTGCGCCCTCGCTGCTTTTTCAGCGTTGGCGTCGACTGGGGGCTCGGGCAACGGCTTGCCGGTAACGGGACTGGTGGTCGGCCGAGCCGGGATTGGCGGGGGGTTCAGCGCCGGCGCTGGGGCCATTTGCGCGCGCGCCTGCGAGGGCGGCGGCGGTGCGGTTGGCGCGGGGCGCGCAGTCAGAACCAAGGCCAGCACGCCGCCTGCTAGCAGGCCAATCCAAAAGGCCGGCAATTGATACCACTGTCGCTCTTGGCGCGGCGCCTCGGTTGAAACTTTGCGCGCTGCGGCCTCGACCGCGGCGAGGGCGAGCGGCAAGCGGCGCAGCGCCTGCCAGCCCAGCGCTGCTTCATCGATGCCCCGCTTGGTCACCGCCTCGGCGCCCAATTCCCGCTTCACCCAGCGCTCCACAATAGGGCGCGAGGCGCTCCACATGTCGTGCTGGGGATCAAGTGCGCGCGAAACCCCTTCCACTTGCACCATGGTTTTTTGCAAGAGCACCAATTCCGGGCGCAAATGCATGCCAAACATATGGGTGACGTCAAACAGCTGCAAAAGCAGCCGCGACATGGAAATGCCGTCGGCGGTCTTGCCAAAAATCGGTTCGCCGATGGCGCGCAGCGCCTGCGCGAATTCCTCGACCGTAAATTTCTCCGGCACATAACCGGCTTCCTGGTGCACCTCGGCGACGCGGCGATAGTCGCGCCGCAGGAAACCGTAGAGAATCTCGGCCAGGTAGCGACGCTCCTTGTGCCCGATGCGGCCCATGATGCCGAAGTCGACGATCCAGAGTTTGCCGTCCTTGCCGTAAATGAGGTTGCCCTCGTGCATGTCGGCGTGAAAAAAACCATAATCCAGCGCCGCCGCGAGAAAGCCGCGGGTCACGCACATGGCAAGCTCGGCGCGATCGGCGCCGGCCTGGTCTAGGCCTTGGGCGTCGGTAAGCGGAACCCCGTCGATCCATTGCAGCGTCATGACCCGCTTGGCCGAGCGCGACCAATCGATTTGCGGCACCGCCAGATAGCCGTCCTTCTCGGCGACGTCTTTGAATTCAGCGGCGGCGCCGGCTTCCAGGCGCAAGTCCAGCTCGCGCTCGGTGGCGGCGGCGACCGTGTCGATGAATTGCACTGGCTCCAGACGGCGCGAGCGGGGCGAGAAAAACTCGATGCCCTGGGCAAGAAAGCGCAGGGCGGCCATTTCCTTGGCCATCTTGCGCTCTATGCGAGGGCGAAGAACCTTGATCGCAACGATGCCTTCGCGCGGCACAATGGCTTGGTGCACTTGCGCGATCGAAGCCGCCGCCATCGCTTCAGAGATGCCGGCAAACAATTCTTCGGTGCCGCCAAGCTCGGCGTTGATGGTGTCGAGTGCGACGGTGCGCGAGAAGGGCGGCAGGCGATCTTTGAGGCGACCTAGCTCTTGGGCCACTGTGACGCCGATCATGTCGGGGCGGGTGGCGAGAAATTGGCCGACCTTCACATAAGCCGGGCCCAGTCGCTCCAGCGCCTTGGCCAGCCGCTCGCCCACGCTGCGGCCGCGGCGACGTTTGGCGAAAATCGAAAGTGCGGTATGCGCGGCCTGCAGAGAGGTTGGATAGCGGTCGTAGTATTCCGACGGCAGCAAGACATCGTAGCGCGCCAGCGTGATCGCCACGCGCAGTAATCGCCAGGAGTGACCGATGGCGCCCGCGGCGAAACCGGTCACCACCGCGATGACGATGACGACGACTAGCAAAAACCAGAACACTAAACCGCCCAGCCCCAATGCAGCGCGCAGACGCCGCCGGCCATGTTGCGATAGGCCGCGCGGTTAAAGCCTGCCTCGCGGATCATGCCCAAAAAACGTTCCTGATCCGGAAACCTGCGAATGGATTCGACCAGGTATTTGTAGGAATCAGCGTCGTTGGCGAGCAATTTCCCCAGCGCCGGGATCGCGTTAAACGAGTAGAAATCATAAATCGGCTCGAGCCCGCCGATGGCCAGGCGCGAAAACTCGAGACAATAAAAGCGTCCGCCGGGCTTCAAAACCCGGCGCGCCTCAGCCAAGACCTTGTCGATATTTGTACAATTACGGATGCCGAAGCTGATGATGTAGGCGTCGGCTACAGCATCGTCGACGGGCAGGTTTTCGGCGTCGCCCTGACGCCAGTTAAGGCCGTCTTCACCACGCGCACGACCCGCCTCGAGCATTTGTGCGTTGATGTCGAGGACATAGATGTCCGGCGGCTCGAGCCGGCGCCGGCGCGCAGTAGCCGCACCGCGTTTCTTTATGCGCCGGGCGATGTCGCCGGTGCCGCCGGCGACATCGAGGATCAGCTCCCCCGGCTGCGGATTGAGCTTAGCGACGGCGGCGTCTTTCCAGAGCCGGTGCAGGCCCCCCGACATCGCATCGTTCATGAGGTCATATTTGCCGGCGACGGCGGAAAAGACCTCGCCGACGCGGCTGGCCTTTTCGGCCTTGGGCACGTCGGTGAACCCGAACGAGGCGGTTTCTTCCTCCATGGGGCGACCATAGCCGGGCGCCCCTTACGGGGCTATATCCGACACCCATGTTTGCGTTCATGATTTTCGCCAATTCGCCGCATGCCTGAGCTGCCGGAAGTTGAAACCGTGCGGCGCGGATTGGCGCCGGTTTTGGTCGGCAGGCGCATTGCCAAGGTCGAGACCAAGCGCAGCGATTTGCGGTTCCCGTTCCCGAAGCGGTTTGCAGACCGGCTTTGTGGGCGACGCGTCGTCGCTCTCGAGCGGCGCGCAAAATATCTGCTGGCGCACCTCGACGATGGCGTTGTGTGGGTGACGCATCTGGGCATGACCGGGCGTTGGACAGTGGTCTGCGCCAAGCGACAGCCCGGCGATTTCTATTACGCAGCGCCGCCTGATCCGGCGCACACCCACGTCATCATCGAAATTGAGGGCGGCGGGCGCCTGGAATTCAACGATCCTCGACGCTTCGGCTATATGGATCTGATTGGGGAAAACAAGATCGAGACGCATCCGTGGTTTAAGGGTTTGGGCCCTGAGCCGCTCGGCAACGCCTTCAGCTTGCCGTATCTGCACAAGGCCTTGGCGAGAAAGAAAGCGCCTATCAAAGCTGCGTTGTTGGATCAGCGCGTTGTCGCGGGGCTTGGCAACATTTACGTGGTTGAAGCTCTCTATCGCGCCGCCATCGCCCCGACCAGGCAAGCGGGCCGCATTTCTTCGCCGCGCCTAGAGAAGCTCTTTCACGCCATTCGCGCGGTGCTTGAAGAGGCCATCGCGGCCGGCGGTTCGACGCTCAGTGATTATGCCCAGGTCGATGGCGCCCAAGGCCGCTTCCAGCAGCGCTTCGGGGTTTATGACAGAGAAGGCAAAACCTGCCTTACCCCCAATTGCGGCGCAGCGATCAAGCGATTGACGCAGGCCGGGCGCTCGACGTTTTGGTGTCCCCGCTGTCAACGTTAGGCGCGCCTGAGGCGAGGCATCGACGAGCGGGGGCTTGCCTATCAAGCGCAGCTTTGCGGCAACTGAGACCGGGCCCAAACCATGCTAAATCTCAAAACGTGAGTCGCGCTCTGCTCCTTGCTCTTGTTTTGCTCGCAGCCCCAGCCCAGGCGCAGGCGCGCTATTTTAGAGAGCTTCCTGATGTGCCGCTGCCGCCGGGCTTCACCGAAACCAACCTGAGCGCCGGATTTGACGGCCCGCGCGGGCGCCTGGTTGTCGCCGAGGCCACCGGCGCGGAGACGCCCGCGCAGGTGCGCAGCTTTTACGCCGCGTGCATGTCGGCCCTAGGTTGGTCGGCGACCCCGGTCGGCGATGGCGGCGCTCAATTTGTGCGCGGTCGCGAACGGTTGACGCTCGATCTGTCGCAAGGCAGCGGACGCACGCGTCTACGCCTTGAGCTCGTCGCCAGCGCCGCGCCGGCGAACGACGATTGATTTTCGCGGCTTCTCGGCGCAAGCAAGCCAGGCAATGGCTTATGAAAACATCCTTGTAACGACCGACGACAAAGTCGGCGTCATCACGCTCAATCGGCCAACAGCGCTGAACGCGTTAAACGATGCGCTGATCGCTGAGTTGAACCAAGCGCTCGATGGGTTCGAAGCCGACGACGCCATCGGCTGCATCGTCATCACCGGCTCGCAGAAGGCTTTTGCGGCAGGCGCTGACATCAAGCAGATGGCGGAAGGACAATTCAGCGATTTCTACAAGCGCGACCCATTTGCCAATCTTGAGCGGGCGCCGCGTTGCAGAAAGCCGCTGATTGCGGCCGTCGCCGGCTATGCGCTTGGCGGGGGCTGCGAGCTGGCGATGATGTGCGATTTCATCATCGCGGCTGAAACCGCGAAGTTTGGCCAGCCGGAAATCACGCTTGGCGTGATGCCGGCCTGGGGCGGATCGCAACGGCTGACACGCAGCATCGGCAAGGCCAAGGCGATGGATCTTTGCTTGACTGGGCGCATGATGGAGGCGCCGGAGGCTGAGCGGGCGGGATTGGTTGCGCGCATTGTCGCGCCAGACAAGCTGATGGATGAAACGCTCGCGGCCGCCAAAAAAATTGCGTCGATGGGTTTGCTTGCGGTCGTCGCCAACAAGGAAGCGGTGAACGCCGCCTTCGAAACGCCCCTCGCTGAAGGTCTCAAATTGGAGCGCCGGTTGTTCTATTCGCTGTTTGCGACCGAGGACCAGAAGGAGGGGATGGCGGCGTTCATCGAAAAGCGGTCGCCTGCCTTCAACAATCGCTGAGGCGACGGATTTGACGCGGCGCTGTCCCAGGGCTATAGCCCCGCGCTTCGCATCGATTAGAGAACCGAGCTACAATGGCGAACACCAAGTCCGCAAAGAAGGCCGACCGCAGAAATGACCGCCGCACGACGGTCAACAAGTCGCGCCGGACGCGCGTGCGTTCGACCTGGCGCTCAGTCGAGGAAGCCATTGTCTCGGGCGACGCCAAGCAGGCCCAAGCGGCCTTGCGGGCCGCGGAATCGGAAACCATGCGCGCGGTGTCCAAGGGCGTTGTTCACAAGAATACCGGCAGCCGTAAGGTCTCGCGGCTGGCGCAGCGCGTTGGGGCGCTTTCCGGCGCCAAGAAGAGCTAATTAGCGCCGTTTTCAGATCCATCGCTTGACTCTGCAAACGGCTGGAAAATCTCAAAAATCAGGGTATGACGACGGAGTGAATAACTCTCCGTGTACATCCTTTATTCTATTGTGACAGCGGCAGATAAATACACATACAATCAATGACTTATAGTCATCTGTGGATTTCTCGCCAAGAGTTAATTTCGCGGGCCTTGTTGGGTATTGACGCGTCCAATCGGACGGCGCAGGGTTTCTCCCGCGCGGTGAATTTCGCACCGTTCGGTGTCCCAGTGACAGCGTTGCTTCGGCAGCGGGCCAAAAACCACTTTGGCTCGAACGGGGAGGGTTTGTCGCGCCGGGCCGGGGCGGCCCGAACAGAATGTTCTTTAGCGGGGGTCAGCTAGTGGAACACGGTGAGGAAATCGCCCGTCGCGGTCCGACGGGGATTGGGGTTGCGCGAGCCTATGAGCTTGTGCGCAAGGAATTGCTCGGAGAGTTCGGGGCCGATGTTTATCGCTCCTATATCGATCCGCTGAAGCTGGTGGCGCAGTGGAATGGGTCGATCCTCTTCCGCGCCAGCACTCGCACCGCCCAGGAGCGGTTGCGCCATCAGGTTCAGGCGCGGCTGGAGGCGCGCTTAAGGGCCTACGAGCCTAATCTGGGACCGGTCGAGATTCTCCTCGAAGACGAAATTCCAGAGGACGTGCGCGCGCTAGCCGACGTCCGGATCGAAACGGCGAGCAGCCCAGATCAGACGTCGCCCCAGCGCAGCGAAGTTTATAGCTTCGACAGCTTTTGCAAGGACGACACCAATCACCGCGCCGTCACCGTCGCGCAAATGATCGCCGCCGGCGCGGCTGTACAATTTCCGGTTTGGCTTCTGCATTCGCCGCCTGGCTGCGGCAAGACCCATATCGTGTGCTCGCTGGCTGCGCGGGCGCGCGAAATCTCGCCGCATCGCAAAGTGCTTAGCCTAACCGGCCAGCAATTTTTGGAACAATTCCAATCGGCTTTGCACAACAAGCGCAACGCGCTTGAGTTCAAAGACGCCGTGCGTTCGCCGGATTTGCTGATCATAGACGATTTTCATCGCATCTGCGGCAAAAAGGCGACCGAGGAAGAGGCCTTCGACGCCATGTTCGAAGTCACGCGTCGCGGCGGGCAAGTTGTTCTCGCCGCGAATCATGGCGCGGAAGGACTTGAAGGTCTTGCCGATGCGCTGCGCGCCAAACTGAAGGGCGCCGCAGAGTGCGAAATCCAGGAGCCGGAGGCGCCGCTGCGCCGCCGCATCCTTGACGTGCGCGTGCAGTATCATGCGCGTCTTGAGCCCGGCTTTGCCGTGACGCCTGAGGCGCTCGATATGATTGCTGAGCGCATGCATGTAACCGGCCGCGAACTAGAGGGCGCGGTCGTCCAGCTTGTCATCGAATGGAAAATTTCCGGAGGTATGCCCGTGACCTTAGAAGCCGCAGCCAATGCTTTGCAGAGCAAACTCTCGGACGCCGCCGAGCGGCGCATCACCGTGCAGCTCGTGCAGAAGGTTGTGGCTCGACACTACGGCATGACGGTGCAACAGCTATTGGAGCGGACCCGCCGGCACGCCATTGCGCGCCCGCGCCAGACCGCCATGTTTCTTGCCTGCCGAATGACCCATGCATAGCTTCCCGATACCGGGGCGCGCTTTGGCGGGTTCGATCATACCACCATTATGTATGCGCGCGATCGCATTGCCGCGCTGGTGGACCAAGATCCGGTGGTTCGCGGTGAAATCGAAAACCTCATGCGCGTCATCCGCCGCGAACCCTAGGGATCGCGTACAGACTATCAAAAGGCCTCTACCGCTTGCAAATTACGCTTGGGGATAGGTCTGGTTCTGCTAGTTTCTCACCCCCGCATGAGCCCGACTCAGGGCTTGGCGGGGGTGATTTTATTCTCGGTTCGGATTTATCCCCGGTTGGCGGAGACCGGCGGCTCAGGATGAGGCAATGCGGCTGACCATCGAGCGCTCGGCGCTTTTGAAAGCGCTCAATCACGTACAAAGCGTCGTCGAGCGCCGAAACACGATTCCCATTCTTTCAAATGTGCTTATGTCGGCGCAGGGCGATGCGTTAAAGCTCACCGCCACCGATCTCGACATCGAGATTTCTGAGTCAGCCCCCGCCGAAGTCGAGCGCGGCGGCCAGACCACAGCGCCGGCCAACTATCTCTACGATTTCGTGCGCAAGCTGCCCGAGAATGCGCCGGTGAAGCTTGAAGTGTCCGGCGACGACCCGCGGCTGTTTATCTCCGCTGGAAAGTCGCGCTTGCACCTGCCGATCCTGCCGGCCGGCGATTTTCCCTCCATGCCTTCAGATGGGTTTGAAACCAAATTCGAAATTGAACCGACCGAGCTTCGACGCCTCATCGACAAGACGCGCTTTGCGATCTCAACCGAGGAAACGCGTTACTATCTGAACGGAATCTTCATGCATGTCGCCAGCAACGCCGATGGCGCGGATGTGCTGCGCGCGGTGGCCACTGACGGGCATCGCTTGGCGCTGGCTGACGCCAACGCCCCGAAGGGGGCCAAGGGCATGCCCGGCGTCATCGTTCCGCGCAAAACCATCGGTGAATTAAAGCGCCTACTTGATGACGCGGCTGACATGGTCGAGATCGCCGTGTCGGCGCAAAAAATCCGCTTCGCGCTGGGCGATGCGGTGCTCACTTCAAAACTGATCGACGGCTCGTTCCCGGAATATGCGCGGGTGATTCCCAAAAACAACGCTAAGCGGCTCAAGATTGAGAACAAGGCCTTCTCCGAGGCGGTTGATCGCGTCGCCACGGTTTCAGCGGAGCGCTCGCGCTCTGTGCGTTTGGCGCTTGAGAAGGGCAAGATGACGCTGACCGTCAACAACCCTGACGCCGGCGTCGCCACAGAAGACTTGCCGGCCGAGTACAAGGACGACGCCATGGAGATCGGCTTCAACGCCAAGTACCTGATGGATGTCGCCCAACAGATCGAAGGCGAAGAGGCGTTGTTTGAGCTCGCGGATTCAGGCTCGCCGACTTTGGTGCGCGATGAGGCTGATGCGCAGGCGCTCTATGTGTTGATGCCGTTGCGGGTGTAATGGCAGGGTGGCGAGACTAAGTAACGACGAAGCATGCATAAGCTCTCCGTCGCCCGCCTGACGCTCACCGATTTCCGCAATCACGCCGCGCTCGATATGAAGCTCGACGCCCGGCCCGTGTGTTTGTTCGGACCCAACGGCGCTGGTAAAACCAATATTATCGAAGCGCTGACGGTATTGGCGCCGGGACGCGGGCTGCGGGGCGCAACGCCGCTCGAACTGGCGCGCGATGGCGGCGGCGATCGCGCGCAGCCTTGGGCGGTATCGGCGCGCATTGCGCTTGATGGCGAAGAAACAGTGATCGGCGCTGGGGCCGAGCGCGCGCCTGACGGCGCCATCAAGCGCGTGGTGCGCCGCGACGGTCGAGCAGCGACCGCATCTGATCTGGCAGGCGCGGCGCGCATGACATGGCTGACGCCAACCATGGATCGCTTATGGTCGGGACCGGCCGGCGATCGCCGCCGCTTTTTCGATCGCCTGACCTTGTCGCGGGCGTCCGAACATGGGACCGCGGCGGCGGCCTATGAGCGGGCGATGCGCGAACGCCAGCGTCTGCTGACCGAACGGATCTTCGATGATCCATGGCTCGCAGGCCTGGAGCGCGAAATGTCGGCGCACGGCGCAGCCATTGCAGCAGCGCGCGTGGAGACCTTGCATAGGTTGCAGGATTCCATCGACGCACGCCCTGACGGGGCGTTTCCCAAGGCGGCGCTGGCGCTTGAAGGCTTGCTGGAGCAACGTTTCGAACGCGGCGCCAAAAGCGCCGATGTCGAAGAGGATTTCGCCAATCTGCTGCGCCAGACGCGGGGGCGCGACGCCGGCGCGGGCAGGGCCCTTGACGGTCCCCATCGCAGTGATCTTAAGGCGACCCACGCCGCCAAGAATATAGCCGCCGATCAGTGCTCAACCGGCGAGCAGAAGGCGTTGTTGCTGGGTTTAGCCTTGGCGCAGGCGCGCGCCCTCGCCGCTGATCCGGGCGCGGGCCCAGCGCTCATTCTGATTGACGAGGCCGCCGCTCACCTTGATGCAGTTCGCCGCGCTGCTTTGTTCGATGAATTGCTCGCCAATCCCGGCCAATCTTGGCTCACCGGCACCGACGCGAGCTTGTTTGAAGCCTTCGGTCAGCGCGCCCAGCTGTTTGAGGTCCGCGACGGACGCCTGCAAGGCGCCTGAAGCGGCAGGCCGGAGCGCCGATGCGTGGCTGGGGGAGGCCTCGACCGCCAATCGGCGCTGCTCGCGCCTTGAACGCTGAACCGGGACGAACGCGTTGGCGCTTGGCGCACCCGTTATCTGACGCTGCGGCGCCCATCGGCGCGGCGGCTCCTATTGGGTGGGTGACAGATGCGGCGGAATTTGCTCACCTAGGCTTTGAGGAATGCGTCATGGCCAATCCAGATTATGTCTCGGTCCACAACGAAGAGTTCGTCTTCGATTACGATCCCAACGAAGATCCCTGGACGACCGATCTCAAGACCCTCGACATCAGCCGGGGCGAGCGGTTTCGCGATTATACGTTTGAGCCATTCTTCGAGCGGCTGCGCAAAGAAGACCCGGTGCATTATTGCCCCGACAGCCTCAACGGGCCTTATTGGTCCATTACCAAATATAACGACATCATGGCGGTCGACACCGACCATCAGCGCTTTTCCTCTGAGCCGTCGATTGTTTTGTTCGACCCCGAGGAAGATTTTCCGCTGCCGATGTTCATCGCCATGGATCCGCCTAAGCATGACGTCCAGCGCAAAACCGTCTCGCCGATCGTGGCGCCCAACCATCTGGCGCTTCTTGAGCCGATCATCCGCGAACGCGCCGGCAAGCTTCTCGATGAGGTGCCCCGCGGCGAGACATTCAACTGGGTGGACAAAATCTCAATTGAACTCACCACGCAAATGCTGGCGACCTTGTTTGACTTTCCCTGGGAGGACCGCCGCAAGCTCACACGTTGGTCTGATGTGGCCACCGCAGCGCCGGGGCAGGGCGTGGTTGAAACCGACGAACAGCGGCGTGAGGAATTGATGGAATGCCTCAACTACTTCAATAACCTCTGGCATCAGCGCGCCAGCGAGCCGCCCAGGCCTGACCTCATCTCCATGCTGTCCCACGGAGAAAGCACCAAGAACATGGCGCCCATGGAATATCTTGGAAACCTCATCTTGCTGATCGTCGGCGGCAACGACACTACCCGCAACTCGATCACCGGCAGCGTTTATGCGCTCAACAAGTTTCCCGATCAGATGCGCAAGGTGCGCGCCAATCCAGAGCTCATCCCCTCGTTGGTCTCTGAAACTATCCGCTGGCAAACCCCGCTCGCCTTCATGCGTCGCACGGCCCTCGAGGACGTCGAGCTGCACGGCAAGTTGATCAAGAAGCACGACAAAGTGGCGATGTGGTACGTCTCGGGCAACCGTGATGAGGAAGTCATCCCCGATCCCAACACGTTCAACATCGAACGTGAGAACGTGCGTCGCCACCTGTCGTTTGGTTTCGGCATTCATCGTTGCGTCGGCAATCGGCTGGGCGAAATGCAGCTTCGGATCGTATGGGAAGAGATCCTAAAGCGCTTTAAGACAGTCGAGGTGATGGGCGAGCCGACGCGGGTCTATTCCTCGTTTGTGAAGGGCTATACGCACTTGCCCGTGCAGGTCAGTTAGCCGCCAATGAGCGGCCCCGGGCCGCAAGCCGTTTAGCCGCTCCGCGGCCCCGAAATCCGCACCCGAAAACAAGACTTTTGGGGTCCAAACCCCTATATTGGGGGATGTTTTCCGTCACGATTCGAATCGCATGACCGCGCCCCAGAACGCACCCGCGGCCGCACCGCAATATGGCGCAGAATCTATTAAGGTTCTCAAAGGCTTAGATGCGGTCCGCAAGCGCCCTGGAATGTATATCGGGGACACTGACGATGGGTCTGGTCTCCACCACATGATCTATGAAGTGGTCGACAACGCCATCGACGAGGCGTTGGCGGGGCACGCCAAGACCGTCGACGTCGTGCTGCATCCTGATGGCAGCGCTGAAGTCGTCGATGACGGGCGGGGGATCCCGACCGACATTCACCCCGAGGAGGGCGTCTCGGCGGCTGAAGTGATCATGACCCAGCTGCATGCGGGCGGAAAATTCGACCAGAACGCCTACAAGGTTTCGGGCGGCCTGCATGGGGTTGGCGTGTCGGTTGTAAACGCACTCTCAGAATGGCTCGACCTCACAATTTGGCGCGATGGCGAAGAGCATAAGATGCGCTTTGTGCACGGCGACGCGGAAGCGCCGCTGCGTCGAACCGGCGTCGCCAATGGCAAGCGCGGCACCTCGGTTCGCTTTTTGGCGTCGCCAAAGACCTTCACGATGATCGAATACGATCGCAAGACGATCGAACACCGGCTGCGGGAACTCGCGTTTTTGAACTCCGGCGTGAAGATCAATTTCAAGGATCTCCGCGGGCCGGAGCCGTTTGCAGAGACGCTTTATTACGAGGGCGGCGTCAAAGCTTATGTGGCCCACCTCGATCGCTCGCGCACGCCACTCATCGCCGATGCGATCTACATCATCGGCGAAAAGGACGGCGTCACCGTCGAAGCTGCGCTGCAATGGAACGACGGTTACCACGAAAACACGCTCTGCTTCACCAACAACATCCCGCAAAAGGATGGCGGCACCCATTTGGCCGGCTTTCGCGGCGCGCTCACCCGGGTGGTGAACAATTACATGCAGACCAGCGGTTTGGCGAAAAAGGAGAAGGTCGACATTACCGGGGATGACGCGCGCGAAGGCCTCACTTGCGTGCTGTCAATCAAAGTGCCGGATCCTAAATTCTCGTCGCAAACCAAAGAAAAGCTGGTGTCTTCGGAAGTCCGCCCTGTCGTCGAGAGCCTGATGGCCGACGCGCTGACGCAATGGTTTGAGGAGAACCCTGCGCACGCCAAAAACGTGATGGGCAAGATTGTGCAAGCGGCGGCCGCGCGCGAGGCGGCGCGCAAAGCCCGCGAAATGCGCCGCAAGTCGGCGCTCGACGTCGCGTCATTGCCCGGAAAATTGGCCGATTGTCAGGAAAAGGACCCTGCCAAGTCAGAGCTCTTCATCGTCGAGGGCGACTCAGCGGGCGGGTCCGCCAAGCAAGGCCGCAATCGCGAAACCCAGGCAGTGCTGCCGCTGCGCGGCAAAATTCTCAACGTAGAACGCGCGCGCTTCGACAAGATGCTCACCAGCGAACAGGTTGGCACATTGATCACGGCTCTCGGCACCGGCATAGGCCGCGACGATTTCAACATCGAGAAGCTCCGGTACCACCGCATCATTATCATGACCGACGCTGACGTCGACGGCGCCCATATCCGCACGCTATTGTTGACGTTCTTCTACCGGCAAATGCCGGAGATTATCGACGGGGGTTATCTCTACATCGCCCAACCGCCGCTCTACAAAGCCAGCAAGGGCAAGTCTGGGCGCTATCTGAAGGACCAGGCCGAATACGATGCATTTCTTATTGAGGAGGGTGCTGCGGGCGCGGTGCTGGAAGCCGGCGGCGCGCAGTTTGGGGGTGACGACTTAAAGCGGCTTGCGCGCGAGGCGTCCGCCGCGCAGGTCTTGATCAAACGTTTGCACGCCCGCGCCCCAGACGTGGTGCTTGAACAAGCAGCCCTTGCCGGGGCGTTTGCGCATGGGGCAGGCGATAGAGAAGCCAACGCTGCTGCGGCGCGACTGAATTTGCTCGCCGAAGAGGGCGAAGCCAATTGGCGCGGCGGCTTTGATCGCGATCATGCGCTGGTGATCGAGCGCACGGTGCGCGGAGTTACCGAGCGTGTCGTTTTAGACAGGCTTTTTCTCGCTTCAGCGGATGCGCGCCGCCTGGCTGATCGCGCGCCAGCGATGCAGGAAACCTATGCAACGAAGGCTATGCTGAAGCGCGGGGCCGAGGCTACCGATGTGTTCGGCCCGCTGACGCTCTTGAAGGCGATCGAAGACGCAGGCTCGAAGGGCGTTACGATCCAACGTTACAAGGGGTTGGGCGAGATGAACGCCGAGCAATTGTGGGAGACGACGCTCGACGCTGAGGTGCGCACGCTGCTGCAAGTGAAGGTCGAACATGGTGATGACGCCGACGACCTATTTTCCAAGCTGATGGGCGATGTGGTCGAGCCGCGTCGTGAATTCATCCAGGAATTTGCCCTTGAAGCGGACGTGGACGCTTAGGGATTGACCGGCGCGCAACCGCCGGCCAAGTTTTCGGCCGGATCCGTTCACCCGCATAGGGGCGCGCAGTTCTCAACCGCGGCTGGCGCGTGTAGGGAACGCCCATGAAACCAGAAGTACGCGCCTTTTTTCACGAGCCCACGTTTACGGTCAGCTATTTGGTTTGGGACGACGCCAGCAAGCGTGCGGCGGTGATCGATTGCGCGCTGGATTTTGATGCGAAGTCGGGGCGCACCGCGACCAAATCGGCGCAAGCGATACTAGATACGGCCAACCACGAAGGCTTGAAGATCGAGTGGATTTTGGAGACCC
>Ga0209698_10000653_pt1 | contig 39466 bp, 34 predicted proteins | sample LitLauG_LLR_2012_FD_187203 | JGI IMG/M metagenome (GOLD analysis project Ga0209698, IMG submission 187203) | Freshwater sediment microbial communities from Pennsylvania, USA - Little Laurel Run_MetaG_LLR_2012 (SPAdes) (version 2) | ecosystem: Environmental > Aquatic > Freshwater > Creek >... | reverse complement strand
CAATACACCGGCGCCGCCGCCGCCGTATCCGGTTAACCAACTGCCGAACGTCGTGTTCCCTCCTGCGCCCCCGGAAGTGCCGCCCGTACCGATAGTAACGGTTTCAGTCGATCCAAGACTAGATACGGCCAACCATGTTTCGTTGTACCCTCCACCGCCACCACCGCCACCGGCGTTGTTTGCGCCGCCTGTGTTGCGCCCGCCGCCACCGCCAGCACCCCACACCTGAATACGTGCGATAGTGCCGGAAGCCGGTTTCGTCCAAGTGCCGGAACTATTGAACGTCTGAACATTTCCGGTCGCGCCGCCCGCTGCATCGACATAGGCCGTCGTGGCTATTTTTGTGGAATTGTCGCCGGGAGATTGCGTCGTTGTTGTCGGGCTTCCGGCGAGTGCCACGCTGGATTTTATGGAGGTGACGCCGGCATTTGTGATAGTGACGTCGCCGGACATTGCCACGTCGGCTCCCTGGTTGGAACCGTTCCCGACAATGATATGTGAGTCTGTAAGACCAATAGCGGATAAAGTCATTTGTTTCTCCTTCTGTTTGTAGCGTTCGCCACAGTAGAGGCGGACTGTTTATGGATGAGCAACGTACGGACAAGTAAAGCGTGAAGAAGGCCCCCCTTATGTGGCCGGTGTCTGTGCCGTCAGGATGCCGTTGGTGAAAGTCATAGACCCTTGAGAGCCACCACCAGTCAGGGCGGCTGTGGTGATTGTGACGGTAATGCCAAGGTCAAGCCGGACGCCACCGATATTTATTTGATTGGATACACCAGCACCGGAAACATCAATGCTATCGCCAATCAGGATATTACCTGATCCGGTTGTTAACGTAGCTCCGGTATTGTAGCCGATTCCGATGTTACTGGAGCCTGTTACGTTTGTAAGAGCAAACGGGGCGATACCAATGTTATTTTGTCCGGACACGTTAGACAAAAGGGCATGATATCCAATAGCTGTGTTAGCAATGCCAGTTGTGTTAGCGTTAAGAGCATTAACACCAATCGCTGAATTGTAATAGCCGGTCGTAATGGAATACAGTGATTCGCGACCTATGGCTGTATTCTGCTGCCCGCTCGTTAGGCCCTGCATGGACTTATAGCCGACGGCCGTATTTTGAGATGTGTTAGCCGTGCTATTCGCTGCGGTAGCCCCAGCCAACTCTCCGATGAAGACGTTTTGTTGCGCACCAGTAAACAATGTCACTTTCTGGCCGATTATCAGGTTTGCTTCCGATGAAGTGTCGTACCTGACATCGCTGAGTCCGTCTAAATCTGTTGCTCCGGATGGTATGGCATCCACATAAGCAGTAGTCGCAATTTTTGTGCTGTTATCACCGGGCGACTGCGTCGTCGTCGTCGGGTTGCCGGCAAGGGCCACGCTTGTTTTTATTGTTGTCGTTCCCGTATCATCAATCGTGACGTCGCCGGACATTGCCACGTCGGCTCCCTGGTTGGAACCGTTCCCGACGATGATATGAGAATCTGTAAGAATAATAGGACACACAGTCATGTTTATTCCTTTCTCTAGTGTTTGCGGTTGTTTAACATGCGTGTGCGAAGTCTTAACTCCTGGCTGGTTAACGAGAGGTAAATGCCCCCATGCGGATTGCGGAATGTTCACGTGGATCGTTTTAGGTTTTGCCTTGACTTGTGGGTATTTCGTCGCCCAGCAGCGAATAAATGACTTGGAGGGAGTGGTTGCGTACAGTGAGCCAGATTGGTGTTTTGGAGGACAGCTCTAGCTAAAACAGATAAAACTCACTCAATCCCTAGCTTCTTCCTGAACTCTGCGGCCTTGGCGCGGTATTCAGATTCTTTCTGATGATCTCCTATATGGCCGTAGACATCCGCTATCGCGTCATAGGCTAGGAAAAAGTCGGGATCACGTTCAAGAGCAAGGTTAAAATACTTTATGCTTTCTGGAACAGTCGTTGGGTCCTGATCGAGCTTGAGCATGGCACGCTCCTGAGCGAGCCTGATCAACGCTATACCGATATTATAAGGTGCGTTTGCATGGTAATCCGGGAAAGCCATGCTCAGCTTGTATTGCTGAATCGCAAGAAGATACTCGCCCTTGTTGCCGTATGCGCTGGCTAGATTATTATGCAACACGGCTTGGTCTTCCCCGGAATCAAGGATATGGGTGTAAAACGCGATAGGGTCCCGCCAGACCTTATTTTGTTCAAACGTCATCGCGCCGAACAGACAGGCGACCAGCACCGCCAGACCTGCAAGAGCTGGCTGGATACGTCGCAACTGGCCATGCTCTGAAAGCCGCGCCAGACTTTCCCCTATTCCCAATGCCAGCCCCATGGTCGGCAGATACAACCAATGCTCGAAAATCGGGGCATCGGCTTTCATCAGGATGCCGGACTGGGGAATATGCATGGAGGCCGCCCACAATAGACCCCATGCCAGCGGTGAGGCGCGCCGCGTCGGTTTCCAGACGACAATGGTGAAAGCAGCGGCCAGAACGGCAAACCCCGCCAGCACCGGCGGTGCCCAGAAGGTCATAAAAATCTGGAAGCTCCTGCTCATATGAAGGCCGGTTGGCCAGACGAGTAACCGCAGATAGGTTGGCAGCGTCGCCAGACATGTGTAGAAGCGGTCCAATCTTGTTACGTCGTCAGTGGCGGCATTGTGAAATAAATTCCCCCCGAAGAAACCGAAATTCAGCACGGTAACCCGTGCCAGAAGATAGAGGGCGGTTATCAGCCAGAACGGCCATGTTTTCAGGTACGTGCGGAGCGACCACCTGTTTTCGCTTTGGTAAAAAAGTAGCCCCATCGCCAGCAGCGGAAAAACCACAGAAGTTTCCTTGCTTAGTAGTGCCATAACAAATAGAGCGCAAGCCGCCGCTATGCGCCTGCGGGTGAAAGCCGGTGTTAGAATCAGAATCCCGCCGATCATGAACAGACCGCACAGCAGATCGGCTGTGCAGGTCATATAGGTAACGGCTTCCGTCTGCACGGGATGAAGCGCCCACAAGAGAGCGGCCAGCAGGGCGGCGATGCGCTTAAATCCCAGCCTGATGCCCAAAGTGTAGATTAAACACGCATTCAGCGCATGTAGCGTAATATTAAGAAAGTGGAACGCGACGGTCGACAGCCCCGCCAGTTGATAAACAACCATATATAGCAACAGCATCAGCGGGCGGTAAAAAGGCACATCATGGTGACCCGCTCCCTGCGAAACGTGGGTCACGAACAGGGTGCCGATATAGCGCCATGAGGTCAAAAATATGTTATCCGTGATCGCCAAGTCATCGAAGACGAATTCGTTGTGGTAGACATTGGCATAGGCCAATAGCACTGCAATAATCAGCGCTGCATAAGGTGCGCAGGCGACACCGACTTCGGGGAGTTTGGCGAACGTATTGTGCAGCTTGCTTTTAAATAGCGTCCAAGCCTCAAGTTCAGCATTCTTGTTTCCTGCGCGGCTGAGTTCTGCATTGCTGCGCAGAAGAACCCTTGTCATCAAACCACGGGATGGCTGCTCAACGAAGTGATAACACAGAGCCGCAGCTGGCAAGCACAGCGCGGCAGTCAGTCCGTAAAGAGAATAGAACATGACAGGAGTGTTGGTAGGGTCACCGACTATTCTGGGCCATCCCATAAAGAAGTTTTGGATCAGGATCAAATGGAGCATGTAGAGCGAATAGGAAATCTGCCCCAGATAGACAGACACCGGGGACGTCAGCCATCCCCCCAAACCCCGGCGCGACTGTTCAGCCGCAACAAAAATCAGGACGCCGAAAAACAGAATGATAAGCTGATCGGGCGCGCCAAAATGCATCAGAAGTATGGTCGCGATCGCGAACGCCGCCAGAACCCGATGTCCGCAATACTCAAGCCGGTATTCTCGCCCGATGCGATATACCGCCATGCCGCCCAGAAACTCCGGCATGATGCGCCACAACCCGAAATTCGTGGTTGCCTCAGTGAGCGGCTGATTCCAGAGATGATCTGTCAGCAGTGAAGCCGCGAGAAACAGAGCTATGGAGAAGATCAGAAGCGGCACCCCTTTCGCACGCCGCAGACAGGTCACCAGCATCGGAAACAACAGATAGGCAAACCACTCGGCGCTGATCGACCATGAAGGTCCGTTGAAATAGTAAACTATGGTCCGTTGCCAGCCCCATGCATGGATAAGGAGCAGGTTGGCCAGACATGGGCCGATTGGACAAATGTCTGAAAAGAACGCCGGCATTGTAGGGTCAATGGCGGGGTCCATGTATCGCACCAGCAGAAGAAACGCGACCGTAAGAAGAACAGAAATAAGAAAAGTAAACAGGTGCACCGGGTAGATGCGCGCGAGACGCTTGATATAGAAATCGTAGGGATGAACGGTTCCCTGACTGAGGCCTTCCATATAAACATGCGAAAGGACAAACCCGCTGAGAATGAAGAAGAAATCAGCCGCGAGATAACCCTTTCCGGGTAGCTGGGTGGATGTGATTGTGAACAGCTGGAAAAAGCAAAAATGATAGACGACGATGGCCAGCGCCATAAAAAAGCGCAATGACGTTAGTTGCCTGATATCGGCAGGATAGTTGGTGTCCGTTTTCTTGAACATGCCCCTTATGCGTGTTCATTGCATCTCGCAGCAGAGTAACAAAGGGATGACGATCGGCCAAACGCTATATTCGCTGCCGTTGTGGAGGGTTAGGCGGGAGCCGCGCGGCGAACATCTGCCGGACAGTCGCCTGGACGGTTTGTCAGAAGCGCAACATTGGGCAGGCTTCCCGGCCAATTCAGGCCTTCGGCCCGGATAACGGCTTCGTGCGGCGTACCGCCGCCTGCCCCTGCGGCTCCGCCTGAGCGGGTGCGCCCGCCGCTGCGCTGTTGAAACCGGGCGCGGCGGCAAGCTGCTCGTTATAGCGCTGCACATCCTGCCGCAACAGGGCGAGTTCTTCCTTCGCGCCTAGCAGGTTCTTTAGCTCGCCGTCCGCGAATTCGTACCGTTCGACGGATTCCCCGTGCCGCATCCATCGCGGCAGCAGCGAGTCGTTCGCCTCCATAATCCTCCGTTGCCGGTCGATCTCCTCGTTCAGCGCCCGCTCGTATTCCGCCTGATTGACGGGGTCCGTCATGTCGATGACACCGGGGTTCCTCATGCGCCCGCTGCCCGCGAAGCGCTCGATCCTCCCGGTCGCGTGCAGGGAACCGTCCCGCAGATGCGCCGTCACGCCCAGCATTGCCCCGAGATGCTTGTAGTCGAGGAGCGAAGGTTTTTCGGTATCCGGCTTGTTCCGGATCTTTGCCGGCAGGGCATCCCTGGCGAGATCCCGGTCGAGCCTTTCGTAGGCGCGGCGGTTCTCAATCGAGAGATCGGCGACCTTCGCGGTTGCCGCCGCCGCGGCGACGCTTAGGGCCACGGGCGCCGCCGCCGCGATCACCGTGGCACCTGTCGCACCGGCCACGCCTGTCAGGGCCGCTGTCTCTCCGGCTGTGGCGGCGGCGCTGCCCAGCGCCATGTTCACACCGGCGGAAACTACGCCCGCGCCGGTCCGCTCGGCTTTGTGCCCGATGCCCTCCTCCTGATGGACCTCGTAGGCTATCGCCGCAATGCTGGCTACCGTGCCGAAGCGCATCCCCGCGCGCTCGAACACAGGGGACAGGTTGCGCCCGAGAGCCCTGGCCGCGCGCAGAAACGCAGTGCCGGCGCTGAGGGCCATGGATGCGCCTGCGATCAGGCCTTCGCCGCTTCCCGTGTCTTTCACCATCGAACCCCGCCCTCACCTTGTTGCGGATTTGTGTTTCTCCCGGAAGTTTCAGCCGCCGCCCTGTCATCGTCCGCGTCGGCTACTCGACCACACAGCATAATCCGCAGGTCAGTTCACACTCCCCGTCGGCGGCGGAAGCGTCCCTGCGAAATAATCGCACAGCGCGGCCTGCCTGACGAGCGCCACGCCCAGCTCGTTTGCGTACTCCGGTGGGAAGACAAACGACAGCCAGCCGTATTCGGGATGGTGCACCTGGACAATGCTGCCACTCTTGGCCGCTGTTGTATCCACCCACCATGGCGGGTTCAGGATGGCGGTTATGTTACCTCTCGGCCTTGAATCGAGAACATTGTCGTCTGGCATTGCAACCCCCTTTTGTAGATTCACGAACCACGCATCAGAACTTCGTCCCCGGAGCTTCGGGCCTCTTCGGGGCTGACGCTGTCTTGTCAACCGCCGGAAGACTGTTCCCGGCCCGAGCGCCGGGGCGCGGTCCGGCGCGCGCCGTCATACCGGCCGCCCTGTCATCCGTTCCCGTACTTCCGTTCCCCTCGGGGGCACCCTCGCTAGCAGCCGGAGGCGCAACCTGCCGCTCGCCCTTGTCGAGATCGAGGGCCGCGTTCAGTTCGGCCTGGCGGACCAGCAGTTCCCTGAGTTTGGCCTCGTGCTCGTAGGGCCTGCCCGCCTGTTCCTGAAAATCCCCCAGCATCTTTTCGGCGCGGGCCGTGCGCTCCTGTTCGTCCGCTGCGGCCTTGTCGAGGCCGCGCAGCGCGTATTCGATGCTCTGCATCGTCCCGACCGGGTTCTCTGCGTTCATCTGCGCCTTGTAGATCCCGGCTCCCCGGATAAACACTTCCGGCAGGCGCTCGTCTTCCGAGGTGACCAGAAGCGTCGCCCCCCTTCCCCGGCTCAGGATCTCGAAGCCGCGGAACGAGCCGCGCACCTGCAGGGTCTGGTCGTCGCGCCATGACAGGACGGCTCCGGTGAGAGCCGCCGCACCCTCCTCGCGCGCGCCCTTGCCGGAATACAGGCGGTTGCCGACACGCATTGAGAACTCTTCGCCGGTGTTGGTGTCGCGGGTTTCGATGTCGGTGGAGAGCCGGGCGATCCTCTCCTGTCTGTCTTTGATCTCGGACGGCAGCGCCCGCAGTTGCAGCCGGATGCTGTGCTGCTGGTTGAGGTGCGCCGCCCGCAGCTGGTCGAGCCTGCGGACTTCCGTGTCGATTTTGACTTTCTCCATGACGGCCGGGTTGCCGGAGGCGATGGCCTTGATCTCCGCGTAGGTCAGCGCGCCGCCATCGAGGTCCTCGGCGCAGCGCACCGACGTGTGGCCGTTCATCACCTGCTGGATGAAGCGGGCCTTGGTTTCCAGAGTCTGCCACATATAGGCGTCGAATGAGCCTTCCGTTACGTAGCGGTACAGATCGACTTCGGCGTTGATGTTGCCCTGCCGCAGGATGCGACCCTCGCGCTGCTCGATATCTCTGGGGCGCCACGGGGCGTCGAGGTGGTGCAGCGCCGCCAGGCGCTTCTGCACGTTGGTCCCGGCGCCCATCTTTTCAGTGGAGCCGATCAGGATGCGTATTTTGCCGGCGTTCACGGCATCGAACAGCAGCTTCTTGTCCGCGTCGCTGTCGGCGTCGTGGATGAAGGCGATCTCGGCCTGCGGGACTCCCCGCTCGATCAGTTTGGTGCGGATCTCGTCGTAGACATTGAATTTCGCCGGATCGGGGGTCGAGAGGTCGCAGAAGACAAGCTGGGTTGACCGCGCGCCGCGCGTGTCATCCCAGACGCGCCTGATGCGGTCCACGGCCAGACCCAGCTTGGTGTCGGAGTCCGGCTCCGCAAAACCGTCCACCAGTCGCAAGTCGAGCGCGGCCTTGCGGCCGTCGCCGGTGATCTTCAGCATGTTGTCGATACTCGGATCGATGCGCGCCGTGCGCAGCCGCTCCGCCCGCTCGATCAGCGTCTTTATGAAGGCCTTCAGCGGCTCAGACGCCGGGGCCGCCACGACATGAGGCTTGCCGCCCGCGACTGACGGGCGCGGCAGGTTCAGCATGTCCGCCGTCTGCACGTCGGCGAAGGTCCGGAACATCGACAGCAGCTCGGGCAGGTTGATGAATTTCGCGAAGCGCGTGTGCATCCGGTAGCCCGAGCCGTCCGGAGCCAGTTCGAGGGCGGTGACGGCTTCCGCGAAGTTGGCCGCCCACGCGTCGAAATGCCCAACGCCCCGCTCCTTCAGCAGGCCGGGGGCAAGGTAGCGCTGCATCGTGTACATTTCGGCCATCGTGTTCGAGATCGGCGTGCCGGTCGCGAACACGACGCCCCGCCCTTCATTGATCTCGCGGACATAACGCGTCTTCATGTACATGTCGAGCGCCCGGTTGCTCTCTGAATTCGGCAGTCCGGCGATGCGGTTCATCTTGGTTGTGTAAAACAGGTTCTTGTAGAGATCGGCCTCGTCGACGAATATCTGGTCCACGCCCAGCTCCTCGAAGGTCAGCGTGTTGTCCTTGTTTTCACGGTCGGCGCGATCCTTGAGTCTTGTCACGAAGCGCTTCTTGGCCTTCTCCAGCTCCTTCACCAGCCGCCGGTTGTCGTCCTTGCCGCCTTTGGCCTCGAGGATCGCCGCCTCCAGCTCCTCAACCTGTTCGTCAACAAAACGCCGGAAGAGCTTGTCCGAGACCGGCAAAAACTCGAACGAGCGGTGCGAGACGATCACCGCGTCGTAGTTGCCGCTGGCGATCCGGGCCATCGCGCGTTGGCGGTTGCCGGCCGCGAAATGCTCGCGGCCCGCGATGAACAGCCGGGCCTGCGGATAGAGCTTGAGGAACTCCGCGCCCCATTGCTCGACCAGGTGATTGGGGACCACGAACATCGGCTTTTTGGCGAGGCCGAGACGGCGCATTTCCATGGCGGCCCCGGCCATAGTCCAGGTCTTGCCGGCCCCCACGACATGCGCCAGCAGCGTGCTGCCGCTCTGCACGATCCGCCAGACGGCGTCCTTCTGGTGGCGCGACAGGTCCCCGTCACGCAGATACTCCCGGTTCATCCCCGGCAGTTGCAGGTGGGAGCCGTCGAAGCTGCGCAGGCGCAGATTATTGAAACGGTCGTTATAGTCGCGGGCCAGCCGCGCGGCCCGCGCGTCGTCTTCCCATATCCACTCGCGGAACCGATCCTTCAGGTGCTGCTGTTTCTCGCGGGCGGCCACCGTCTCCTGCTGGTTGATGACCCGCGAGCCGTCCTCGCGCTCGTCATAGGCCGTCGGCACGCGGCCATTAAGGGCCTGCTCGACCAGCTCGCAGGCGCGAAAGCGCGCCGTGCCGTGGGTCGTCGTGTTGGCGACGCCGAATTTCTCGCCGGCGTCAAGTTCGACCGTCCAGGTCGCGATGGCCGGGGCGTGCGCCACGCGCACGCTGCGCGGCGACGCTTCGAGCAGTTCCGAGACGAATTCCCTTATATCGCTCACCGGAATCCACGAAGAGCCGAGGCGGGCCTCGATGTCGCCCGGCTCCAGGTCGGCGGGCTGCACCGCCTTCAGCGCCTCGATGTTCCGTGTATAGGCCGGGTCGAGCGCGGCGGAGGCATCGGCCGCCGCCAGCTTGCGGCGCACGTCGCCGCTCAGATAGCGGTCGGCGGTTTCCCACTGCCCGCCCTCGGGGTTGCAGTAAACGAGGCTGCCCAGCTCGCGCTGCAAGGACCTTGCCGTCCTGCCCGTGACCTGTTCCATGCGCGGCCAGTGCACCTCGCCGGTCTCGTTGAGGGAGACGGCGAGCGCTTCGGCGGCCGTCTCGACATGGGCGACGGGCTTGTAGCGCTCCAGCGTCCGCCGCTCGAATATCGCCGTCTTGGTGGCGCGTTTTGTCTCGGGATCGTAGTTCTCAAGCGAGAGCAGCAGGGGCTGGTCGGGATCGCCGGCAAAGGCCCTGACGTTGTCGCGCGACGACAGCGGCCCGTAGTTTCTGACGAAGGAATCGTAGAGGTCGTTCAGCAGCTTTCGCGCCTCGGCGATGCGCTCCGGGCTCGCCTCATCGAGCTGCGTGCGGAACGTGACGCGGACGGCGTCGCGCACCGCCAGCATGCCGCGGATGCGCCAGGCGACGCCACCCGGCACCTTGGCCGTCTCGAATATTGCGCCCCGGCGGATCTTGAGCAGCCCGTCGCGGATGGCATAGGCGCCGTCCTTCACGCCCGAGGTGTCGATGTCAGCGAGGTCGTTCTCCGACGGCGGGCGGGCACGGTCCGGTGTGGTGTTGCGGGCTGCCCAGATGTTCTGCGGCAGCGACGAGACGGCCTGTTGCAGGAGTTCCGGCGTCAGCTCGCCCGCGAGCGTTGGCTCGCGCTCGCGGTACTGCGAGCCTTCCAGCCGCATCCTGCCCAGCATCATCTCCGGGTGGCTTGCGAGATATTCGTTGACGGCAACGGCCCCGTCCGGGGTATCAATAGTGGCCAGGTCCCGCCACGTTACCCCACGAGCGGTGGTACCTGGCGCCCGCTTTTGCAGGATCAGGATGTCGGTTGTGACCTCCGTGCCCGCGTTGGCCTTGAAGGCCGTGTTGGGCAGCCGGATCGCGCCGATGAGATCGGCGCGGCCGGCCAGATAGCGCCGCATGGTCGCGTCCTGCTTGTCCATCGTGTAGCGGCTGGTGATCAGGGCCATCACGCCGCCCGCGCGCAGCTTGTCGAGAGATTTCGCCAGGAAATAATCGTGGATCGTCCGCGTCACCGGGGAATTCTTGTAGGCGGGGTCGTGCACCGGGTAGTTGCCGAACGGGATGTTGCCGATCACCGCGTCGAAGAAACTGTCCGGCAGGTGAGTGTCCTCGAAGCCCTTCGCGAATATCGTCGCGTCCGGGTAGAGCTGCTTTGCGATCCGCGCCGTGATGGCGTCGAGCTCGACTCCCGTGCGGCGGCAGCCGGGCAGCAGGGATTCCGGCATCAGGCCAAAGAAATGCCCGACGCCCATTGACGGCTCAAGGATCGAGGCGCCGGGCGCGAGTCCAAGGCGCTCCATCGCCTGCCACAGCGCCTGGACGACCATCGGTGAGGTGAAATGCGCGTTCGGCGTCGAGGCGCGCGCCGCGTCGTATTCCTCCGGCGTCAGGTTCTGCCTAACGTCGCGGGCGATCTCTTCCCAGTCGCTGCGCGGATAGGGATGGAAGACGTTCGCCAGGGCGCCCCAGCCGCTATAGCGGGCGAGCACGGCCTTTTCGTTGTCGGTGGGTTGGCGGCTTTCGTCCTCGACCAGCCGGAGCGTGCGGATCGCCGCGATGTTGTCGCGGGCCTTTTCCTTCAGCCCGCCCTGCCCGATCCGGTGGGCTTCTGTTATCCGGAAGTCCCGCGGCGGCGGCCTCGCTTCCGGTTCCGGGGAGATGTCATGGATTTCTATGTCCCGGACGGGTTCGTCGGCGGAAGGTTGCCGCTCAGGCCCTCGATCCGGCTCTGGCTTGGTGGCAGCGCCCACTCCTCCGCCGCCAGCTCCCACGCCGCCTGGTAATTCATCTTCTTCACCGACACCAGCTCGTACAGCAGGTCGCCCGTCCGGGTCTGCGCCTCGAACACCGCCTGCTCCAGCCGGTCCTGCTTCTCCAGGTCCCGCACCATCTGCGGGCAGTTCTCCCGCCAGTGCTTCAGGATCGTCTCGCCGAGAGCCGTTCTTTCCGTCGCTGTCTTCACTGGGTACCTCCGCTGTTTCTTCCGCCGTCGATTCTACGGGATCGTCCGTGAACAGGGCAAGCTGGTTGAAATGCACCCGTATCGACACACGGCCGGCTGTGCTCCCCCGCAATCCCCGCATCGCCTTCTCCCGAGGGCATACAATCCGGCGTCCTTGAGTGCTTCATTATGCCCGTTAAGTTCTATGCCCGTTAAGGTTGTATATTTACCAGCCTATCCTCCAAGGTTGAACAATTGGTTAACGGGGTTTTTGCGCCCCGGCCGTTGCGGCCGTCGGGCTCTACGCGTCCGCCTTCGCCTGCGGCTATGGCGCGACTTCCCGAGCCACCCTTCCGGCGTCTCGGCCTTCCGGTGACGATCCCTGGCGCATCCAAAGGCCCTGCCTTTTCGGCCGCTGCGTGCTAGATTACCGGCATGAACGCAGATGAAGAGCGGCGCCTTCACGAAAACGCGATCGCAGCGATGCAGGCTTGTGTCGATCACGCACGCGACTTGCTCGATTCTGCGCGCGCAGTACGGGTTGCAAAACATCCAAACATCGCCTATCACCTCGCTACCCTGGTGCTCGAAGAGATCGGCCGCCGTGCCCTGATCGGCGTACAGTCTCTTGCTGGAAAACAAACTGATCCGCCTGCCTGGCCGGAGAAGCACACTCAGGATCACGTCAAAAAGCTCTTCTGGTGTTTCTTTGGCGGCGCTTTCATGTACGAACGCCTGTCTGGCAAGGCGCTTGAGGAACTGAGCGGAATGGCGACAGCAATCCATTCCGCAAGGCTGGCTGGCCTCTACGTCGACCACGGGGATGACGGACTGCGCGTCCCGCAGGAAGCGATTTCATCCGAACAGTGCGATGCCCTAATCGAGCTCGCGGAAAACCATCTGGCCATCGTCGAGAGCGAAAAACTCCGGGAGCACATCCCGCCTGAAGAGATCGAAATGCAGACCTGGTTTCTGAAAACAACAGAAGACCCGGAGAAGAGACGCATGATCTTTTCAGGCGCTTCGATGGCAAAACTCGCCGAACTGAAGGATGCCAGGGGCTGGGCTCAGTGGATCAGATCCGAATTTGAAAAGGCCGACGCCGCATCTCAGGCCGCCGTCGAGGAAGAGCTTCGTCGAAGCCGCAACCTTCCGCAGACTGCTACGAAAGACAAGTGGAAGATCCGGATTCGCATTCTCAGCGCGTCCCATTCGATCCGCCCAAAGGCTTTCGCCAAGTGGAACAAGGATTCTGAGTGGATAAAGCTCGTATTTGGAAAGAAGGATGAGCTGATCATCGAGTTCATACTTAGGGATAACGTCCCCGCCGAGGCGCTCTGGTGGTTCGGATGGGGCCTCGCCCGGCATTTCGTGGCCGCATTGAATATTGCCACCATGGGCTTCTGGTGGTGGCGGATGCCCGAGCAGATCAGCCGCTATTACGAAAGCATGGAAGATCTTGAAAGCGGCGCAAAGATTGCCCTTGAGAGAAATCCAAGTCTCAAAGTTGACTGGGGACCGAACCGCGTTCTGACCGAGGAGGATCTGCAACGCGTCACCGCCTGTTTTACCGCGCTACCTGGGCCTCATCAACGTGACCAACACCGCGCCTACGATTACTACATCAGCGGGCTCACCTTTCTCTCTCTCAACGATATCCACTGGCAGTGCGAGAGCACCGCGTTTGGGAATTTCTTTCAATGCCTGAAGGCGATGATGGAGGAAGCAGGCGACTGGAAGCAGGGCCAGCCCTTTCAGGAGTCGCTTTTCCGCTTTCTGGACGAGATGTTCCCCAAAATGGATGAGCGCGGCAAATTTTCCGAATTATGTGAGCGCTTTGAGACGAACAAGGTAGAGGGGGCGGTCGTCACCCTCAAGGAAGCGGCTTTTATGAAACTGTTCTGCGATGCCTATTTCATGCGGCAGGTGAAAAAGAAACGTGCCGCGAAACCGGAGATCGCCGAAGGTCGGGCACAACAACACCCACCCTCAGACGATGTGTCTTCAAAGACGGCTAACCCATCATGAACGACCTAGACACATGCGAGGATACCCTTAATGTCCGCCGATAGCTTCAAGAGCCTTGCATCCCGCACGCTCGGTCTCTGGCGAGTCGTCAGGCTGTTCAGGGAGGTGGGATTCAGGGGAATCCCGAGCACCTCGGACCTCGTCAAGGAGCAGACCACCCGTATCCTTGATGCCCTCGATCTCGCAACCCGGACCGTCTCAGAGATTAATCTGCCCGGATACAGAGACAAGGTTCTGGGAGATACGATTGAAGCCGCAGCGTCGGCCGCGAGATCAGCGGTTGACAAGACATCGATAGTACTGGGGCACTCGATCCTCGATGAAGTTGCGACAGAGTGCTGTCTGATATCGGCGGAACTCATGCCGGCGAACTGGATGGCTTCCATCGAGAAACGAAAAGTGATCCTCTCTGACGTGCTGCGGACATCTCCTGCAGAGCTCGCGGAACGGTTTCTCACCGAATATCTCGGGCAACTGAGCAGGGAATCCCTTCTTGATCGCCTGGACATGCTGAATCAGAAGTATCAGCCCGCGCCATCATTTGAATACGATTCGCAGCCCTACAAGTTTGACGGCGACCGTTTGCGCGCGATCGACAAGCACAGGCAGAGGATCATCCACCAACTGGAAATATCTGGCAGCGACGGAAATATCGTTGCGGACGATCTCCGTTACCTCGAAGCGACTTGCTTCTATTTCATCTTCATCGTTTCTAACAAGCACGGCATTTCGGTGGACCCGATGCGGGATGCTATCGATTCCCTCAAATCGAAGGCCAGCAGCCCAGTCCAACTGGCCTACGAGGGACTGCTTCTTGCGACGTCACTGCCCGTCGCCAATGAGGAAATATGGAGTTTCGGCGGAAACGTTTTTGCAACAGACCCGACGAGACGAGTCAGACAATTGCCGCTGCTGATGCCTGCCGCGACGCCGGACCTGTCCCGCGACAGACGGCACATCGTCTTCGTGAAATACCGTCCGAGAGGGGTTGATGAACCTTACAGCGGACACCTCTACGGGCGGCAAGAATCCCCCGTCGGCGATATATGGATTGCCAAGGTTGACGGTTCCGATCCGCAGCTTGTACTGAAAGGCGGTCACCATCCCCAACTCATCCCACCGGTGGCTGATTTCCCTAAGGAACTGGAAGGAATCAGCAGCCCGAAATTCGACCCTGATGGAAAACGGATCTATTTCATTGCCGATGCCTGGGTCACGTCCGGTGCAGTTTACGTTCTCGATCTGGAAACCCGTGAGGTGAAGTTCTTCACTCCCGGCAACGTCTTCGTCGTTTTGCACGGCGCACCGCATTGCGGCGAGCTCCTTGTCCTCCAGCACCGTTATTACGGCCCGCCAAATCAGGGCTCATTCGATCACTTTTGGCTGGTCTCCCCGACGGCTGACGTATTGCACGACCACGGTGAAGATCTGGACGCCGCGCTTGTCAGCCTCTACGGACCAGACGGGCGCAAGCTGGCCTTTCCGCACCTCGAATAAGCGCCTCTCCCGCCAGAGTCTCCCTTCGCAGATCATCGTCTTTCGCCCCTCTCCTTTTGCCTGTTTTTCAATTCATGACGCATCGTTGGCCGGGTGCGCCGGGCCGTCAATGGCCTGCCCGCTCCCAGAATTCCGTGTTGGCCGTGCCGCTGCGCTTGACCGCCCGGCTCAGGCCCCCGGCCGTGTCTCTCCGCGTTTTGAAAAACCACTAGCACTAGCAAAAGGAGAACCGTCATGACTGATACTACATCCATCCCTCTCAATAAACTCGCCGCCTGGGACGGCAACGTCCGCAAGACCGCCGGAGCCGATACCGCCCTGGCCGAACTCGCGGCATCCATCGCCGCCCATGGCCTGCTGCAATCTCTCGTCGTCCGCAAAGGCAAGCGCGATACCTATGCCGTCGTCGCCGGAGGCAGACGGCTTGCCGCCCTGCAGTCCCTCGCCGAATCCGGCAGGATAGCCGCTGACTACGCGGTACCCTGTCAGGTCATCGCCGACGATGCCGACGCCACGGAAATCAGCCTCGCCGAAAACGCCATCCGTGAGCAGATGCATCCCGCCGACCAGTTCGAGGCCTTCCGCGAACTGATCGACAAGGGCATCCCGGCCGCCGATATCGGCGCCCGCTTCGGCGTCACCGACAAGGTCGTCGAGAAACGCCTGAAACTCGCCCGCGTCAGTCCGGTCGTCATCGCCGCATATCGGGCCGGTAAACTCGACCTTGAGCAGGTGATGGCCTTTGCGATCAGCGACGACCACAAGGCGCAGGAGAAAGTCCTCAAGGCCCTGCGCAACATCGGGGACAGTCCCCGGTCCATCCGGCGCGCGCTGACCGACGGTGAAATCCCTGCTTCACACAAGGTCGTCAAATTCGTCACCCTCAAGGCCTACGAGAAAGCCGGCGGCCAGGTCCGCCGCGATCTCTTCGCCGAGGACGACGAAGGCGTCTTCATCCTCGATCAGGAGCTTCTGCAAAACCTCGCCCTCGCCAAGCTCGAAAAGACCGCAGCCAGCCTGCGCAAGGAAGGCTGGAAATGGGTCGAGACCCGGCTTGAGCAGGACCATTCCGAATGGTCGAACTGCACCCGGATGCATCCGGAACCGGGACCGCTTGCCCCGAAACTGGCCAAGGAACTCGCTGCACTGGAGCAGGAGCATGACACGCTTGAGGCCGCATGGGACGCCAATGACGATCCCGACGCCGAGTATCCGGAACGTCTCCGCGAACTCTCCGACCGTATCGATGAGATCAACGACGGCCGCGAGGATGTCTGGCCCCCTGAAACCCTGGCCATCGCCGGCGCGGTTATCCGTATCGGCTATGACGGCAAGACGGATATAGGCCGGGGCTATGTCCTCCCGGCTGACCGTCCGAAGAAATCGTCCTCTTCGAAAACCGTCGAGCGCGTAAATGGCGACGGTTCGGTGGAATCCGTCGAGGTCGCGGAAACATCCACCCTCCCCGCATCCCTGATCGAAAGCCTGACGCTCCACCGGACAGCGGCCATCAGCGCGGAGCTTCTCAGCCGCCCCGATATCGCTCTGGCAGCCCTCGTTCACACTCTGGCAGCGCAAGTACTCCTGGACAGCGCGTCGGGCAATACCTGCCTAGGGATCTTCGCCATGACCAAGTCCCTGCATGCTGTCGAGAGCGCGAAAGCGTTCGACGCCATGGCATCCGCCGGGACAAACTGGGGAGCCAGGATTCCCGGCACACGCGACGCCCTGTGGACATGGTGCCTTGAGCAGGACCAGCAGGTCCTTCTCGACCTCCTCGCCTACTGCATGGCACGCACCGTCAATGCGGTCCGGACCAAGAAAGACAGCCCCGACGATCCACGGTTCGCATACGCTGACAGGCTTGCCGCCACGCTGAAACTCGACATGGCTACATGGTTCACGCCGACCGCCGAGAACTATTTCGGCAAGGTCAGCAAGACCTCCATCCTTGACGCACTGAAGGGCGCCAAGGGCGACCTCGCACCGGCCTGGACCAAGGCCAAGAAGGGCGATCTCGCCTTGATCGCGGAACGCCAGCTGGCTGAAACCGGGTGGCTACCGGAACTGTTGCGCAAAGCCGCCTGAGCCCTTTCGCCAGATGGCTCGTCGTCAGCGGGCGGGCCATCGAGTGAATGGGTTGGGCTTTGTGGCGTCTCGGCAGGCGGTGACGATCCCTGGCGCCGGATCGATACTTGTAAAGCCCGGTGCGCGCCGATACTATGCATAAGAACCGTTAAAGCTTATAAATTAGAGAGTTGGCTGGCAGAACAGCCGCTTTCACCAATCATCGAGGATTTATTGCCGATGGGGACGACGGACAACCCGCATGGGGCCGCAGCTTCGGCTATGGGCTACCTCTTCCAGTGCCGCTATGCGCTACTGGCGGGACTGCGCGCCGTTCCCGACAGGCCCGAGCTGATGATCTCGATTGAGAAGTTCGATGACGTCGCCTTCGAGGCGAACGGCGAGCCGACCGACCTTATCCAAACAAAGCACCACATCGACAAGGCGGGCGATCTGTCGGACGGAAGCGTTGATCTCTGGAAAACAATGGCCATCTGGCTCAAGACAGTCGCCGAGGACATTGAAGCCCCCTTCCGTACGAGTTTCGTGCTGCTGACCACTGCCAATGCGCCCGATAAATCCGCCGCCTCGTTGCTGCGCATGCGTGAACGGGATGAAGAGGCCGCAGACAAACTGCTGATGGCCGCCGCCAAGAGCTCAAAGAACAAGAGAATTAGGGACGCCTGCGCCGCCTATGCAGGGCTGGCGGAAGATCTCCGCCTCAACCTGCTCCGCGCGGTCACGATCCTTGACGCCTCACCCAACATCATCGATGTCCGTGAAGAAATTGAGCGGGAATTGCATCACGCAGCGCCACGCGATCAGATCGAAAAACTGGTCGAACGGCTGGAAGGCTGGTGGTTCGGGGCCGTGATTCGTGCGTTGAGCGCCGATTCACCGTCCGCCATCCCGGTATTGGCGATCGAGCAGCGTGTTGACGAACTCCGGGAGGAGTTCAAGCGGGATGCCCTGCCGGTCGATTTCAAGACCGCCGTGCCGTCGGAAAACGTGATCGCCGAGCTGGACAAAAGGCCCTTCGTCCGGCAGTTGCGCAAGATCGAGATCGGGCCAAGACGTATCGAGTACGCAATCCGCGACTATTACCGCGCCTCCGAACAGCGGTCGCGTTGGGCGCGAGAGGACCTTCTGATTGACGGCGAACTGGGGCATTACGAACGTGAGCTGACCGAGGCCTGGGAGCCCCGCCACGCGGCCATCGTCGAGGAGGCCGAGTCCTGCTCTCCGGAGCAGAAAGTTGCGCTCGGCCAGACAGTCTTCAAGTGGGCCGAACAAGACGCAAACTTTCCGCTGCGAACCGTGCGGGAGCGCTTCCTGACCCACGGCAGCTATCACATTCTGGCGAACCGCTACGACGTAGGATGGCATCCCGATTTCCTGGCTGACGTGGGCGAGCCGGATAAGGGGGAGAAGTAGAATGCAGGTGTGGAATAAGCGCGTCGTCGAAGAAGCGAACTTGTTTAATCCGGCGTTCTGCGCGGTACTTCTTGCCAAGGCTTCCGAGGAATTCACGAAAAAGACGCAACAGCCATTTCCGTTTGCGCTCGCCTTTCTGGTATTGCCGGTGGTCCTTCATCACGGCACGCGGTCAGCCCTTCCCGGTTCCACCGTCACCTCGCTGCTGCCGTGGATACAGGAGCATCGCGAGCAGCTCGTGAACTTCTCGGGCCGCGTCCAGGCCTTGCGGGCGATTACTCGCGAGGCGATCCTGTTCGGCACCCAGAACGAAACACTGGCCGTCGCCGGTTCCGGCGGCATCGCCATCGGAGCGCGCAGGCTGACGGTCACGGAGAAAAGAACAGGCCTGTTCACAGATGAAGCGCGCGAGTGCGTCGAGCGCGCCGGATTTCTCGGACGGTGGCTTGCAGCCGCCGGAACGCCGGCAACAATTTATTCAGCATGGGGGATCGCGCCTTGAGCCTACAGATTGCAAAGATCGTTCTTTACAGCCGCAAAGGAGAGGTTCGGGAGCTCGAATTCAAGCCCGGCCGGTTCAATGTCCTGACGGGAGCCTCCAAAACCGGGAAATCCGCCATCATCGATATCGTTGACTACTGTACGGGACGCAGCGAATGCAATGTACCGGACGGCGTCATCCGCCGCTATGTGGGTTGGTATGCCGTTCTTTTTCAGCTCAACGGTTCTCAGATTTTCGTCGCCCGCCGCAATCCGGCCATCGGGGAGCGTACGAATCCGGATGTCTACCTGGACCGCGGCACGACAATCGCGACGCCGCCGGCATCCGCCCTGACCAAGAACATCACCGTCGACGCGCTCGAAAAGTTTCTCGGAGCGGCGATTGGCATCAGCGAAAACGAACATCGCCCTCCGATGCCGACGCGCGATCCACTGGAGGCTAACTTCCGCCATGCGCTGCTGTTCTCCGTCCAGGACCAGAACGACATCGACAGCAAGCAGCGCCTGTTCCACCGGCAGGGCGAGGACTTTATCAGCCAGGCCATCAAGGACACCCTGCCCTACTTCCTCGGTGCCATAGACGAAGACCGTCTCCTTAAACAGGCGCAACTCGATCAGGCGCGCCGTCAGCTTCGCCAGCTTGAACGTCAGCTCCGTGACGCCGAGGCCGTCGACAGCAGCAGCTATCCAAGAGCGCAGGCGCTTCTCGACGAGGCAAAGCAGGTCGGATTGGTCGATGAGAGGACCATCGCAACGACATACGAAGCTACTATCGCGATCCTGCAGCGCCTTACGGGCGAAGAGCAGATGCAGGGCGAGGCCGTCATGGGTGACGGAGAGGATATGCTCTCCGGCCTGCGGGCCGAGCGGCAGGGCCTGCGCAATGAACTGGAACGGGTCAATGCGGAAGTCCGCTCGACGCGGACTTTTACCCTTGAAACCAGTGGATACGAGCATGAGGCGAAAGAGCAACGCGCCCGGCTGAGCGCCGTCGGGCTGATCCGGCCCGACGCGCATGATCCCTCCGTTTGCCCGGTGTGCGAGAGCCGACTGGAGGCTCCCACGCCGACCGTCGCCCAGATCGAGCGCTCGCTGCGGGACCTCAGCGAGCAACTGGAAGCGGTTGAGGCCGAGAATCCACGTTTGCAGGTACGGCTCGCGTCCCTGCTGGCCGAAGAAGCTGCTCTCCAGGACCGTCTGCGCGACAACCAGCATCGCATCAACGCGCGTATGCGGGAGAACGAAATCCTGCGGGTGCAGCAGGAGAATTTCATTCTTCAGGCGCGCGCCATCGGCAAGATTAGCCAATATATCGAGACGGCCAGCACAGGTGACGCAGGTTCGAGCCTGCGCAAACTGATCGAGGTAGCGCGCTTGCGTGTGTCGTTACTTGAAAGCGAGCTCGATCCCGAGGCGATACGCGAGAAGCTGAACGCGTTCACGAATATCATCGGAAGTTACATGAACGATTACTCGGATAGGTTGGAACTGGAGCACCGCGGAAGCCAGCTCCGCCTCGACATTCGGAATCTCACTGTCGTGGCGGACACCCTCGACGGCCCTGTCTCGCTGTTCCGGATGGGGAGCGCCGAAAACTGGGTCGGGTACCATATTCTGGCGCATCTTGCCTTGCACAAATGGTTCAGGCAAAAGAAAAGACCGGTTCCGGGGTTCCTCCTGTTGGATCAGCCTTCGCAGGCGCACTATCCCGCAGAAAGAGACGCAGAAGGCTCGATCGATGCTCTTGGCGATGAGGATCAGAGAGCGGTACACCTGTTGTTCAAGTTAATCTCCGATGCAGCCAGTGAAATTGCGCCGGACCTGCAGGTCATCGTCATGGATCACGCTGACCTGAAGCACGACTGGTTCCAGGAAGCTGTCGTGGAGCGCTGGCGCAAGGGCGTGAAACTGGTTCCGGAGTCCTGGCAAACACCCTGATTCACTGTCGCCGGCCTTCTGCCTGCGCCTCGCCGTCCGTCATCGAAAGTGGCGGCGGTATACTTGAATCCTTCGGCAGTACATTAGCGCAACCGAGCTACCCCGCGCGTGATGCCCGTTCTCTCGCGGCTTTGTCACTCTAAATCGTTAATCCCCGATCATCGGTCGCTGGCTGAACAGCAATCATTCACTCTTTCATCCACAACGAAAGCTGGCCCTGCCGCCGTCCCTTCCACTCGTTGCCGCGTTGAACGAATCCAGCCTTTGTCAACGTAGCCTTCATCCGGTCACTGGAGGTCGTTGCGAATAGAGTCTTGGTGCTTATTGACTGCAAAGCCTCGACAAGGCGATGGGAAAGGCGTTTGCCCTGGTGATCCGGGTGCACAGATACATATCCGAGTTCCGGCGTGTCGGGACTGAAGGGCACACCGCTCTTGACCGCAATCCCTGAAGCATATTCGCGGCGGACGGGCTTGATGGTTCCAACGCCGACGATCTGTCCTCCCTTGCGGGCAACCGCGACCACGAGGGCGCGGGGCAGGTCTCGTTTCGCATACTTCGGGTCTACAGCATTACCTTCCGTGACAAGCCTGATGCACTCAGCAAGATCCGCTTCAGCCAGATCACCAGCAGCGCTTGGGCTTACATCATAGTCGTCCGTGTCAGGGGCCTGTGGCTTCATCGACGATCAGCCTAACAGGTCTCGCCATGTTCCGAAATGACGACGTTTACCGCCCTCATTGCCTGATGCAGCGGCTCGATGCGTTGGCTGTTCTCGTTCCCTCCCCGGGGCTGTTCAGCATTGACGCTCATCCTGCCGGGCCTGCCGGCGGCGTCAACGGGCGCCCGCGCCCAGCGACCGTGTAACCCGTTGACCCCGCCAGCCCTCCGGCCCGGCTTTTCTTTTCGCGTACTGAACAACCTCGAAAGGAAACAGAACCATGCCTCCCTCTGCAACCGCAAATTCACTACCGAATCCGCAGCGCATCGCCACGGCACGCTCCGCCCTCAGCGCCGCCATGTGGGCGCGCGGCGACAACCCCGCCATCGCTGATGAAGCTGTCATCGACCTTCTTGCTGATCTAAGGCATTTCTGCGCGGCCCGGCGCATAGATTTCGCCGCCTGCAATGAAGCTGCTGAAACCCACTTCGCAAACGAAATCAGCGGGGGCCGGTGATGAGCATGAAACTCCTGACCGCGGACATCCGCGAACGCCTGCTCAGAAACGGCCTCCAGCAACGGCAATGCGCCGAACAGGGCGAAGCCGAACCGGACTTCCTGCCGGTCGTGAAGCTCTTCACGCCCGATGCCGGATGCACCTGGCTTCTCACGGAACTCGATCCCGATGACCCCGACATCGCCTTCGGCCTGTGCGATCTCGGCCTGGGCTGCCCGGAGACCGGCACCGTAAGCATCTCGGAACTTGAGTCCGTGCGCGGCAGGCTGGGCCTGCCCGTCGAGCGCGACCTTCATTTCACGGCCACCAAAACGCTGTCCGCCTACACCGATGAGGCGTGGACGCATGGCGCGATCAGAGCGTGAGGTGTTCCATGACCAACATCACCGCTGAACATCGCGCCGCCTTCGAGGCGATCACCTCTGGCCACTTCGATAATTTCGCGCTGTTCTCCTGCTTCGTGGGCGGCGAGCCCGCCGCCGCCATCGTGTCCGTGAACCGGGACGGTGGCGATTACACCATCAGCCCGCTATTCGTGGCGCTGACCCCCGGCATGGTCCTCACCGACCATGACGGCCGCCCTTGCGCGCCGCTGCAACAGGGGCGCTCGCCATGACGCATCCCCTCACCCCGAAGGATTGCGTCTCCGCGTTCATCAAGCGCCTCTCGGCGCTTGACCGCGAGAAATCCCCGTACGACAAATTCCGCGATTTCTGCGAGATGGTCTTCTGCGCCAAGGCGAAACGGATGGCGCAGACCCGCGAACGCGCGGACGAGCTGGAGGATCGCTACATGCAGATCGTCGCCACCTACCGCAACAAGGGCACGGTGCGCGCTTACCCCGAGCTGCTGGCCATTGCGGTGACCGCTATCCACCAGGGCTGCGATTTTCTCGGCAGCGTCGCCACGCAGATGGAAGTCCTCAATGCGCAGATCGGCCAGTTCTTCACCCCGTACGATGTCGCGCGACTGATAGCGATCGTGAGCCTTGAGGACTCGGGAGCGATCATCCGGCAGAACGGCTTCCTGACGCTTCAGGAGCCCGCATCCGGCGCGGGCGGCATGGTGCTGGCTGCTGCCGATACGCTGGCGCAACAGGGATTCGACCCCGGCCTGCACATGCTCGTTTATGCCACCGATTTGTCGCCGCTGTGTTTCCACATGACGTATCTGCAGCTCTCCATCCGCGGCATTCCGGCCCTCGTCACCCACGGCAACAGCCTGACCCTTGAAACTTTCGCGCGTGCATGGACTTGGCCCACCGTCGCCTTTTACGATCACCACGGCCGACTGTTTCCCGATCCGCCGCCGGAGCCACCGGCAGAGGACGAGCCGGTTACTGTCTTCGGCGAGCAGCTGGTCCTGTTGTAGATCCCCTCGGCAACCGAGCCCGCTCACCGCTCCAAGACGGGACGGACGTGTAGCCCCGCACACCGCGAGATTGCCGGTCTACAGCGGTCATATCCTGCCGTCTTCCGCAACCCTTGTCCGTTCCCCTCTGATTCACGGTTTTCTCATAACCTTGCCGCGATCATGGGCCGGCGGCGGTCCTTGTCAACGGCTGGCCCGCTCCATTCGCCGCCCTCCCTGCGGTCAGTTGGCTCCCGTGTGGCCGTTCCCCTGCTGTGACAAGGCCCTCTTTCCCGCCCGGCCTTTCAATGCCCGCGTCATGAGAAACCGCGACGCAAAAGAAAGGAACAGACAATGCAGAATACAGAACGGCAGGACATCTACACGCGCATCACCGGAAAAATCGTCGCTTCGCTAGAGGCTGGCGTTCGTCCCTGGATCAAACCGTGGAGCGGAGAGAACGCCGCCGGGCGGATCACGCGTCCGCTGCGCCACAACGGCATGCCCTATTCCGGCATCAACATCCTGATGCTGTGGGCCTCGGCGGTCGAACAGGGCTTCGGCTCGCCAAGCTGGATGACTTTCAAGCAGGCGCTTGAGCTGGATGCCCATGTCCGCAAGGGCGAGAAGGGTTCACTGGTCGTGTACGCCAATTCGGTCACGAAGACCGAGCAGAACGATGCCGGTGAGGATGTCGAGCGCGAGATCCATTTCCTTAAAGGCTACACGGTGTTCAATGTCGAGCAGATCGAAGGCCTGCCCGAGCAGTACTACGTGAAGCCGGAGCCGAAATTCTCCCCCGTCGAGCGCATCGGGCACGCTGAAGCGTTTTTCGCGGCCACCAAAGCCGATATCCGCTACCGGGGCGGCCAGGCTTACTACGCGCAGGGAGCCGATTACATCCAGATGCCGCCAATCGAGAGCTTCCGCGACGCCGAAAGCTTCTACGCCACGCTCGCGCACGAAACTACGCACTGGACGAAGCACCCGTCCCGGCTTGAACGCGATTTCGGACGCAAGAGCTGGGGCGACGAAGGCTATGCCGCCGAGGAACTCGTCGCCGAGCTGGGCGCCGCCTTCCTGTGCGCCGATCTCGAACTCACACCGGAGGTCCGCGACGATCACGCCTCCTACATCGCCTCGTGGCTGGAGGTCCTGAAGAACGACAGCCGCGCGATCTTCACGGCAGCCGCCCACGCGCAGCGAGCCGTCGATTATCTCAACCGCCTGCAGGCGGTGCCTCGGGAGGCCGCCGCATAAATAAGGGTTTGCCTCCCTGCGGAGGCGGGGGCGGCCTTTTCTGCTAGCGATGAGATCCGGGCGTGCCCGCCGTTCCGGCAGTCGGGCTTTACTCCCCCGGCTTCACGCCGCGCAAGCGCCGGCGCTGCGGGTCGCCGGGGTCACCGGGCCTGTGGTCCCGGCCTTGCGGTGACAATCCCTCACGCGCATCTCAACCTACGACGCTCATGGTACGGCGGCATGTACCCGCTGCTTTGACTCCCTGACAGTGATGACGCACTATCTAGAAAATCGCATCGACCTGAGGAGACGACAATGACTCTTCTTATCATATTTCTTGAATGCCTTTACTTGACGTATCGTTTGCGTACTTCGAGAAAAGTGGTTTGTTTTCTTAAGCTCTTCTTGCCCGCTGCTCTATTAATGTTAGTGATCCTAGGATTCTTCCTTTTGTTCCCCGCACTCGGTATTTCTCCTTCATCGCTTCAAGTCAGTTCCATGGGCATCCAGCCGATGTGGCTTCTTCTTATCCTGAATTGTGTAATTCCGTTGGTGCCAATAGCGACGTACCGCTACATGAAAACCGAGCCAGTCGCCTCTGAGACAAAGCCCATCTCTACGAGGCCAGAACGAGCCTGGCTGTTGAGCGATATATTCGGTTGGTTGTTTTTCGCCGTTGGATGCTTAGTTTGCGTTTGGCTTCTAAAAGCTGCTTACGCGCGATAGCAGTCATGGGCTCTGCTACTCCCGCCCCTACCCGGCATTCCCACGCCATGCTTTCATGGCTGCGTCACGGTAATACAGCATCAGGAAAACCCGTATGGCCGAGGTGAAACTTTGGCCGCTTTTCTTCCGGCGATAGATGCGGCCGGCAATCTCGTTAACGCTGCATCCCTCATCTTCGGCGACGGCATTGAGCGCTGCCCACATCTCGTCCTCAAGGCGGACAGTGGTTTTGTGCCCGGAGACAGCAAGGTTGCGGCTGATCAGAGAGCTGCCTCTCCGGCATACGAATTGGCCGTCCTGTTCGCTGTCTTCAGCCACTGTCTTCCCCGTCTCGCTCGTTTCCCGTCACGGTAGGGTTTTCTCATAACCCGTCATCGCCTTCTATTTTCAGATTGACCCGCCGCCATCGCTGCCCTTAAATCGTCGGGGTAACTGACCAAAGATTCGCACCATGCCCCGAAATTCCAAACGCCAGCCCGAAGAACCTTTCTATCGCAAGCTGGGGCTTAGTCTCCGCGCCGCCCGCAGCGCCGCCGGCAAGACCCAGGGCGAAGTCGCCCAGTATCTCGACGTGACTTTCCAGCAGGTACAGAAGTATGAAAAGGGTAAAGACCGCATTCCGGTCGACCGTCTCGTCAGCCTTGCGGCTTACCTTGAGGTGCCTCTCGCCCAGTTCATCGCCCCGTCCGACGGCGATTCCGAGTTTCAATCGCTTGCGTCGCAATTCAGCGCCAAAGAGTTCCATGCGCTCATGGAAGCGTGGGGCACTATCAAGGACCGGGCGATGCGAGCCGCGCTGCTCAATGTCGTAAAGCGCGCGGCCGCCCTCGATTGCTGATTGACACGCCTTGCCCATTGCCTGCCGCATCATCTCGTTTCCGCACAGCTTTGACATTTCATACCGTCCCGCGCTAATCGGCCTTGGGTCGTTTTCGGATAGTGCCGCTTTTTCCGGTTGCATGATCATCGGGCACGATTCCCAGCCATTCCAGCAATGCGACGAGATGCCTGATCTTTTCCCGATGCAGACCCAGTATGGCTCTCAGAAAAAACAGGTAAAACAACGCCTCTCTCGATCTGTATGAAATCTCCTGTCCTGCTGCGATAAGTTCATCGCCGCAGGTCAGGGCTTCCCCGAGGATCAGGGTTATGTCGGCGTTGCCGTAGCCGAGGGATTCCTCGTACAGGAACTGCACCGCATTTCTGCTGCTGACAAGAGACCTCAGATCCGGCTCTGTCCGGTCAGGCCGCGAGGGCTTTAACATCAATATCTCCGAAATTAACGATCGTTTCATGTATGCCGGTGGTCTTGCGGACCTTCGCAAGAACGCTTTCCGAAACCGGCAGCCACGCGGCCCTCGCCTTGTTCCCATCGTCAAGCAGGGTGACTTCACCCATATAGGCGATGTCCCACCCCGAGCTTATGAAGAGGCTGCGCCAGTAGGCCGGGTACATCAGGCCGACAATTCCCTCGATACCATGCCGCAGGCCGGTTTCGAGATAACCGACAACGATCTCCTGCGCGATCCGCTTTCTGGTCTGGGGCGCCAGCGTCTGGTCGATGCAAAAGCGCGAGCCTTCCCAGACACGGGAACTCTTCGGGATGTCCCTGTCCGTCACGAAACGTGAAAACAGTTGCTCCAGCATGTAGGGAAGGGTTGTTGGATAAAACCGCGAAACGCCCCGCGCTGTATGGTTCTCATCCCTGTAGACGAGATACTTTGCGGCAGGGTTGTCGTACTGGTCGAATTCCATCTCGCCGTAGTTCGGAACATCCCATTGCTGTCTTTCAATAATGCTGCGGTAGCGGAGCCGGTGCTGCCCGGCCAGAGCGTTTTCCGGGAACTGGTTCACATTTTCGACGGTCACGAATTCAATCATTTTTCCTTCCCCCGTGTTTTCACAGGACAAGGAAAGCATGGTTCGAGGACCGATTGACCCTACGAAGGTTCGTAGGGTGTCAGACGCTCATATAGGGATGCAAAAGCGGATGGATAAGGCCGAGGTCAATGGCCTTCGAGGCCGCATATGTGCGGCTGTTGGTCTGCATTTTTTTATAAATATTCCTCATGTGAAAATCCACGCCGGATGGCGTAAGCTTCAGGAGAACCGCGATGACCGGGTCCGATTTGCCTTCAGCAATCTTTGTCAAAACTTCTTTTTCCCTGGCCGTCAGATAGATATTCGGCACCGGTCTGTCGGTATTCTTGGGCGGGGCATGAAGTCTCTGGAAGGCGATATAGAAATGGTTGCAGTAGGCCGAAATCATGTCGGTATTCCCGTCACAGGCATCCTTCTTTTCTGAGGACGCCAGGCCAACGCCGGCAAACCTGTGCGGTCCCCACAAGGGAGTGCAGATGCCGTTATACAGGCCGGCTTCGGTTCCCAGGTTGAGACAAAGTTTCTGCTTGCGCGTCAGGTCAAGTCTCTCGGACATTTCCTGCCACGTGAAGGTGCCAAATTTCTGGTAGCAGTAGCTTATGACGGGATCGAGCTTGTCGAAGCCCTGCTCAAAGTAGTATTGCATCCAGTCGGCTGGATAATTCCGCAGATGCCCGACACCGGCCGCCAGGCCGATCTGCTTGTGATCGGACAGCAGGCAGAAAATCATCTTGTCGTAGCCGTGCTGCTTGACCGTATCCAGAAACACCTGGAGAAGCTCGTCAACGGATCGGGCCTTGTTAGCCTTCTCCACGTATTCCTCAAAGGAAATCGCCATGGACAGTCCACGACCCCGCAATCCTAACCATTGATTCTGACTATGTGTTGTATCCCGTTGATTTAAGGCAAGCCGCTTTACCCTGTCCAGATAAAAATCCCAGGGCAATTCCACACTTATATTGCGTGTACAGGAACCGGCCCCTTTGCGAGGAGCCGGTTTGCGAAATCAACTTCTATGCGGCTTCTTTCAGGCGCGCTTTGTGCTCATCGAGCAACGGCTGCAGCACGGCGGGCAGGAATTCCTCGAACCCGGCATTGACGATATTTTTTCCCTGCAGCAGTTCTATCGGATCGCGCCCCTCGATCTGGCCGAGATTGGGCTCGTGAACAAAGTATCCCAGCAGCCGCTGCAGTCTCTCCGGTAAAGTCTTCGCGATGGCGAGAGGAACCGCGAGATACTGGTTTTCCGACTGCCGCAGCCAGCCCTGGCAATAGCTCAACACGACACCCGTTCGCGGCTCCTTCGTTCTGTTGGCGCCGCCGCAGTGCAGTAACGAGCCAAAATAAATCAGCACCGATCCGGCCGGCATCACCCCTTGCGTGATTTCATCGGGCAGCGGCACGCGTTCGGGAATCAGTCCGACCCGCTCCCACCTGTGACTGCCGGGAACAACATTGGTAGCGCCGTTTTCGGCGGTGAACTCGTCGACGGCCCACATGCAGTTGATCATCGCCTCATGGCCCGGATGAACGTAAGGGAAAAGCGGATCGTCCGGGTGCATGATCTGCTGAGGCTCTCCGGCCCCGATCCGGATCGCCTGGGTGAGGTTAAGCTGGTACTGACCGCATCCCTTCAGAAGAAATTCATCCATCACGGCCAGAATGACGGGATGGACGGTCATTTGCTGGCAAAGTGTCGATTTGGCGATCAGGGAGCTCACGCGCTTGGTCGCATGACCGTAGAAATCGCCGGTACAGTTCGGCGTTTCGTCAAAATGCGGGGCAAGCTCTTTTTTCAGCTTATTCAGTTCATTCTTATTAAGGACATTCTCGATAACGATGCAGCCGTCCCGCTCCAGTATCTCGTTTATCACTGCGATATTTTCGTCAGCCCGGACCTTCTGAACTTTGGCCATGGTGTTCCTCCTCGTTAATGGTTGTCTGGCACGCTCAAGAATTAGCCGGTTCACGGGAGGAAATGACCCTACGAAGGTTCGTAGGGTTTCAGCGGCGCCCTTTGTGTCTAGGCTGTCCGTCAGTTGAATTTGTTATGGCTCATGAACTGACGGAGATCATGATATGCAGCACCACACCAAGTTATTCCTCGATAGGGAAACCCTGATCGATCTTGCCCGGCGTACAGCCTTGCCATGGCTGCGCGACGCGGTCCTTGACTGGGCGGTCATTCTGGCCGCCCTTGCCCTTGTCCATGTGTTTTCCAACCCGCTCACATGGCTGCTGGCTCTGCTGATCATCGGCAACCGCCAGCACGCCCTGGCCATACTGGGCCACGACGGCACGCATTTCACCCTGTCACATGACAGAAGGCTGAATGACCTTTTAACCAACCTGTTTGCCTTCTGGCCCATCGGGCTGACAGTCAGCGGCTACCGCGCCTTGCACTTCCGGCACCACAAGCATGCCGGAACGGAAGACGACCCCGAGCTGGGACACAAGCGGTCGAGAAGCCCGCAGTGGGACCTGCCGGCGAATCCCTCCCGCATCCTGAAATACGCAGCCCTTGATATAGTGGGCGGCAGCCTCCCCGACTACCTGATCATTCTGAGGTACTCGAAGCCCGACAAACGGTCGGAATATCTGCCGCTGCTGTGCTTCCATGCCGTCGCCATCGCATTGCTCGCACTATCAGGACTGTGGTGGGCCGGATTGCTGTGGTATGCCGGCCTGGTTACAACCTTCATGATGTCGTTTCGTCTCAGGTTGTGGCTGGAGCACCAGGGAACGCCCGGAACGCATCGTCTGCATCTGAACTTCTGGCAGGCGCCGCTTCTGGCCCCGCATAATTCATGGATGCACTGGGAGCATCATGCCTGGCCGACGATTCCTTATCACCGGCTGGCGGAGCTGAGAAAATTTGATACGGAACGACCCGTCTGGACACTGGGAGAACTCCTGCAGTGGTTCAGACATGCTGATCAAATGTTTTCGGGACAGGTGGTGGGTGTCACAGCATCCGCGCACCGAACCGCCGAGGACATGGCAACGTCCGCAACGGTATCAGCCTGACGCCCTGCTCCATGCCGCGCTTCTTTGGTCATAGTTGTATAAATGGGAAAAAACACTTGCTAGTTGCATGGCGCTTGCCGCATGAGGGATATTCGGGCAGACTCGGTGTGGGCCATTCCGATTCTGGCCCGTCCTGCGTAACCACCTGAAGGAAATCCTATGAGCTAACAAAAAGAAAACCCGCCGAAGCGGGCCTTCTAAAAACTGAAACTGCAAGAGCAGCGATGTGACAATCCCACTCTTGCAGAATCCGGAAGCGGACGCAAGAGCTTTTTGCGGCGGTTTTGTGCGGCCTGAATGCGGCGGATTTCCTCCCCTGCCCCAACGAGAAGACCGCTTTTGTCCACACCGATCGCATACATTCCCGCACTCAAGCGCCACAAGCCTTCCCGCCTGATTCGCCCGGCCGATGGCAGTGCCGTCACGGACAGTTCGCCGTGGCGCGCTTGCTGTGCCCCGATTCGTCCTGCACACTTTTTCTGTGGCCCCTCCGATTCCGGAGTCCGGCCGCTTCTGTGTTCACCACTGTCTGAAGGAAATCCTATGACGTAACAAATAAGAAAACCCGCCGGGGGGCGGGCCTTCTAAAAACTGAAGCTCTGTGAGAGCGGGTGTCTGACAACCCCAATCCTACAGAAATCGACAGCGAACGCAAGCGCTTTTTGCGGCGGTTTTGTGCGGCCTGAATCTGGCGGCGTTTTCTCCCAACCAACGGAGAAAGACATGCCATCATTGCCTGCTGAAGACGAGATTATGGAAGCTGCCAGACGTTCCCTGGCCGCGCGGATCGCCCGCGACGGCACCCTCCCCGACACAACACCCGCACCGCCCAAAGACGAAGAGCGGCGGCGGCGTTCACTGCGCTCCTGCCACCTGCCGGCCGAACCAAGACCCCCGTACACGCCACCGCGCGACAGCGGCGCTTACGTTCCCGAAATGGCCGCGCGGATCGAGGACGACCGTAATCTGACGGACGGTGCCCGGCGCTGCGCCCGCAAGCTGATGGAATACTTCCATCGCAAGAACCGCGCGACCCGCTCGGGCGACATCACCGTCACCTGGCTCATGCGAGCGCTCGGCAAATCGCGCCGGCAAGTACAGCGCTATTTGCGCCAACTTGAGCACGCCGGTTATATCGCCGTTCAGGTCGTCCACGCCCGCACACGCATGTGCGCCGGGCTGTTCGTCGAGCTGCTGGCCCCGCTATTTCCGAGGCACCACCGGCAAAGATGGCCGCAGAAGCTAATAGAACCGGATGCGCCACGAATGTCACAGAACAATAGACCAAGATATAAATCCAGCCGGGAATCATGGGCGCAACGCTGCATGGACGGGGTGTTCCGGTCCTTTATGAAAACGCTCCCCCCTCTTCCAGCCTTTCCGATCACCGCCTGAGCCTGTGTTTCCTTCCCTTTTGCTTGGCGAGAGGTGCCTGTGGCAGGCGCCGGTAAACTCCCTTGTGCATCCAGGTCCGTGGCATCCATTTTAAGTAGTGCGCCCCGGCCTTTGCCCAGTGTTTCGGCGGCGTGCCGCCGGGGCCGGGCCGTCGGGCTCTAGTCGAACCGCTGTCAAGAAGTGACGGCGTGACTCCCCGAGCCCCTTTCTGGGTCACGGCCATACGGTGACGATCCCTGGCGCGTTCCCGCGTTTAGCGCACACCCGAGTACTACCTCATGCACCTAAGGTTCGTGTGTATGCATCTATACAACCGCAGGTTTTAACCCGGTTTTAACGGGTAATGGCTGACGATCAAATATGATCCTGAAGGGCAATCAACGCGCCGGCGGGCAACAATTGGCCGCTCACCTGATGAACTCGTTCGATAACGAGCGCATTGAGGTCGCGGAAGTCCGGGGCGCCGTCGCGCAGGATCTCTCCGGCGCTTTCGCCGAATGGGCCGTCGAGGCCCGCGCCACCCGCTGCGAAAAATACATCTACAGCCTTTCCTTAAGCCCCGACCAGGCTCAGGGCCGCCTTACCCGCGAGCAATACCTCGATCTGATCGCCCGCACCGAACGCAGCCTGAAGCTGGTCGGCCAGCCGCGCGCCGTGGTTTTCCATGAAAAACGCGACAAGGACGGAACGTTGCGCCAGCACGCGCATGTCGTCTGGTCGCGTATCCTGACCGAGCAAACCAAAGCCGTCCAGATGGCGCACGACCGCCTCAAGCTGCGCACCGTCGCGCGGGCATTCTGCCGCGACCACGGGCTTAAACTGCCCGACGGCCTTAAGAAAGACGGCAAGGCCGACCGCTTCAATCAACGCGCAAAACAGGAAAACCTCTGCGAAAAACAGCAGCAGGAGCGCACCGGCATCACCAAGGCCGCGCGCATGGACGAAATCGCCGCCTGCTGGACCACTACGCAGACCGGCCCTGAATTCGTCCGCGCCATGGAGGACAAAGGCTATTACCTGGCACGCGGTGACAGGCGCACTTATGTCGTGATCGATCTTTATGGCGAAGTCCACAGCCTGTCGCGACAACTCGACGGCGTTGCGATGAGGAAAGAACTCATGGACCGCCTCTCCGGTTATCCGCCGGACAAACAGCCCAATGTTGAATCCGCGCAGGCGTATGCCCTGCAGAAACTGGAGCAACGGCAGAAGGCGCTGGAGAAAGGCAGCCCGGAGGCGCAAGAACCGACACGCCAGGAGGCGACGGCAGCGAAAGCGCCCGACGGAAACCTTCTAAAACAGCGCCGGGAAGCATTGGCGGAACGCCAGGCCGATAGACGCGCCCAGCTGGACAAACAACGCGCCGATCTCTTCGCCCGCCAATTCGCCGAACGAGGGGCGCTGCGCGAGATGCAGTCGGCCGGGAATGAAGGCGTGGCCGCCGCCCGGTCGGAACGGCAACCGAAGGGCCTGGCCGCGTTCCTGACGCGGATCACCGGCATCGGCAGCCTCGTTGCCTGGGCGCAGAACAAGGCCGACCAGAAACGCGAATCGGCGCACAAGCGGCAGACTGAAACCCTTCTCCGCCGCCATGACCGCGAGCTGAAGGAAGTGGACCGCCATTACAGCGCCCTCGACCGCCTGGAAGCCCGCGAAAATCGCGCCGCCGACAACGCCGCCCTTCGCGAAGGATACCGCAAGCTGCGCCTCCGCACCTTCGAGCTCAAACCGGAATTCGATAAAGCCCTGACGCGGCCAGAAGCGGCGACAGAAGCGGGCGGCGGCGGAAGAGCCGCCGGATTATTCAACCGCCTCGCCGCCGGCATGGGCTTCACCAAAGGCGACCTGCAGGCCGCTTTCGAGCGCGCCACGACCGGCAAAGCCGTACCCTCGGGCGACAGCGATACTAAAGGCCACTCCCCCGCCGATCCCGAAAAACTTGAACAGGCCCGCCAGCTCCGCGACGAACTCAACCGTCGCCCGCCGCGCACCGAACTGGACCGGGAGCGCTAGAACCCCCGGCGCACCCCTCAAGGCGGGCTTACCCGCATGCGGGGCTGCCCCTGCACCTTGCGGATATCGTCGAGCTGTGCGTAATCCTTGCGCTTCTGTTGTTCGCAGCATCCGATATCCCTGCGGATTTCCGCCGTCAGCGCATCCAGCCGACGGTTGTTCACTCTCCACATAGCTGCTTTAGAAAAAATCAGTTTCATATTTTCCTCCTCTGTTCGCGGCCCCGGCAGGGAGCCTTTCATGAGGAAGCGGAACGCCCGGCAGCCAGCCGGACTGTCAAACGAACTACACGGTCACTCGGTGCGGACCGGAAGTTGACAGTCCGGAGGGCTCCGGGCAGCGTCCATTCTGCAAAGGCCCTGTCGGGCAAGACACGGAAGGGAAAGCATTTACCGATTATTAACGCGAAGGTTGTAGAGTGGAAAAATCACAATCTGCAATATGGGGGTTTTCATGCCGCTCCAGCTTGTAAGGAAACCGCCGGTCGGAAACGTCAGGAGCGACCGCCTGAAGATCACTCTCGACGGGCGACACACCATGAAGCAGAAAGCCTGTATGCTCATGCAGGTAAAATTCTGGCTCCACCACGAGCACGGCATCGACATTGCCGGTCCCAGCGATCTTTATCTTTCCCTGCTCGATTCGAACGGCTATCCGCTGACCACGTTCCGCGATGGTCAGGCCATGTCCGACTACAGCCTGGTTGTCGAGAGTCCCTACCACTGCGCGGCCGACGATTACGACCGGCCTCAGCCCCCCCCTTTCCCCCGTCCCTTCTGACCGATATTCCTCACAACCCCCTGTTGCCGGCCGGAGTGGGGCCGTTTCACCGCGTTTTTCATGCGATTCGTGTTCAGCGACATAGTTTCCTTGCCTCGCCCGGTATCGATATTTGCCAGCCTTTACTGTGAATTTCTGCCTGAAAACCGGCCCTATGCCCGCAAGGGTTTCCCCGTCTTTCGCATGCGCTGCAAGACCGCTGCGCGGCACTCCGTGCGGGTGATCCCCCTCCCTATGACGGGCGGTCCGGCTTTCTCAGGGCTGATCGAAATCACAAGGCTGGCAATGATGCCGGCCTAACAGAAAAGGAAACTACCATGTCACTGAAGAACACGAAGAAAAACGAAGCCGCTGAAACCAAAAACCCCCCGGTCGCCAAGGTCCGCGTCGGACTGATCTCGGCCAGCATCTGGGAAAACCCGACGGAAAAAGGAACCTTCTACAACGTCACCTTCGAGCGCCGGTATCGCGATGCGGAAGGCAACTGGAAGTCCTCGCACAGCTACAACGCCGACGATCTTCTCTCCCTGGCGAAGGCGGCGGATCTCGCCCACACCAAGATCGTCGAGACCCCGAAAGGCGACGATGAGTAAGCACAGGGCGGCGGCTCGCAAGGGCCGCCGCCTTCAACCTTGAAAGGAGAGCAAACCATGTCCGCCACCATCCGCCGCATCGTCGAAGTCACGGACGAAGACGAAAACATCGTGCCCCGCTTCATCGAACTGATTGACGCCCCTCTGTGGCTTCTGTTGGGTTATCATCAGTAAATTATGGCCGAGCCGGAACGCACTACGTCGTTCGCCAAGAGTGTCGAAGGCTTGCATCAGGAAGAAAGCGCCCTCGACCGCGCCCGCGCCTTGCGCGATCAATTCGCTCACGCCCAGGAACAGAACAACGAAAAGCAGAAGCCGCGCGAGGCCGAACGGCCCCAGGACGGCGAAACCGAAAAGTCCGGCTCGCAGATGATAAAGGAAGATGCCCCCGTCCTGCGCCCGACGCCGAGCGGACCCATGCGCCAGATGCCCGACCGCTATGCCGCCGCAACCAAGCTTGGGAAGGAACACGACAGCGCCGACGCGCGTCTCGAAGCTGCGAAAAAAGTACAGGAAGCCTTCAAGGCCCGGCAGGGCAAATCCCACGATCACGAACGCGACCACGAACGCTGACGGATCAATCAGGGAAGTATTTTTTCAGGCTCGCATCATACTGATTGACCTTCGTTCCCTTCGGCCTCACGACTGCCACGAGGCCCGCAAAGCCAATGACGCCCAGCACAACAGCGCCGCCATCGCCCCAGATCATACCGCCGATGATAGCGCCCAGAATCGTCACCCCCAGCATCATCAGCGCGAGCTTGCTGGCCGAATTCACCACCTCTGCGCGCTGCTTTTTGATGTGATCCCGCATCTGTTGCCGCCACGCCGCCATGTCGGCAAAGGGATCGATCATCTGTTCGCCGTCCTCATAAAATCGAAGTGAAAACAGCGGCCCCGCCGGCATGGGGTTTCTGTTATGAACCGCCGCTATCATGCCCGCCCTTGGCGCCCTGATGCGGGCAACAGGCGTTCCGCTTTCGATCATAATGACCGCAACCGGGTCGCCCGCAGCCACCATCTGCCCGGCAGTAACCGACCACTCCCCCATCCGCAGATCGATGCCGCTCTCTCCGAAATACATCAGGTTCCTTCCCATCGCGCCGGCGTCGACCGTCAGTACCTTCGGCTCGATTAAAGGATGATCGGGATGGGGATCGAACAGCCCCATGAACTGGAAATCCTCGTAATAATTCACGCGGCGCAGCACGACGGGCCGCGCCCCGGAAATTACCGCGAGCGCCAGGCCCGGATAAGCGACACGCGTCCTGTCGTCGATGCGGGCGAACACCTGCCCGATCTCGTCCGGCGTGATCAGGGCGCGCTTCTGGATCGTCTCGCTCGTCCCCGCCGTGCGGGACTGCGAGGTGCCGTGCGTGGCCCCTTCCGTGTCACTGACCCCGCTAGTCCGGCTGTCGGAGGTGCCGTCCGTCCGTGACCGGGACGTGCCATGGGACACCCCGTGCGACTCGCCCTCTGACCAGCCCTTCGACTTGCCCTCGGTGTAGGAGCGCCCGTCACTCTTGCCTTCGTTTCCCCCGTCCCACTTCTTGCCGCCGAGGAAACCGCCATAGCTCCAGTTCCGCCCCGACGACCAGTTGAAGTTGCGGCCTTCTGAGCTGTTCACGCCCCACGACCGGCCTGAATTGACGGAGCTGTTGGTCCCCTCGGATTCCGACGTGCCGGTAGATGATGAGCGCCCGTGGGTGTCGGATTCAGAGCGGGTCGTGCTGCGCGAAATGCTGTCGGATTCGGAGGTTCCCTCGCTCGCTGAACGCACTTCGCGGACGACTTCCGTCTCGCCGATCAGCTTGGAGACATACTCGCGCGAGAAATGATCCTCAAGATTGAAGAACACCTTGAGGCCGGAATTGGCGAGGAAGGTTTCCCAGTTGTCCTTGTAGACGGCTTTGAGCTGCTCTAGGCTCTGCAGGACGAAGAACAGCTTGACCCCGTAACCGGCGATCTGGGCGACGGCGTTTTCGATGACCTCCATCCGCTTCAGCCCCGCGAATTCGTCCAGCACCATGAGAACCGGATACCCGGTTACGGGCCGCCCCCTCACCTTCTCCATTTCCGTGACCGTCAGGGCGATCATCATCCTCAGCCACCGGTAATGCGTGCTCATGTACCGCTGCGGCAGGCAGAGATAGACACTGAGCCCGCCGGGGCGGGTCTTCAGTTCCGACAATTGAAAATCCGACGCCTCAAGCAACCGCTGCATCGCCGGGCTATCGATGAACTCGGTGTTGCGGTTTGCGACCTGAAGGACGCTTTCAAACTGCTTGGGCGAATTGAGCAGCATGTTGGTGAAGGAATCACCGATCCCGGCGACCAGTCCGTCGAAAGCCGGGTTGTTCGCCAGCCCCGTCCACAGCAGGCCATGCGCCGGCGGGATGTCCTTCTCGCCCGCGTCCCGCAGCGCCTCGACCGATTCCCAGTCGCCCCGCGTGATCAGTTTGCGCACGGTCACAAGGTTCCGCCGCCCCTCGTACTGGGGCGCCGTCAGGACGTGCAGCAGCAGCCCCTTGACCATGGCGCGGGCGGATTCATCCCAGAACGGATCATTGCTCTCATGGACAACGACCACGGCGTCGGCAATCCGCCCTGCTTCGTCGATGGTTTCCTCATTGGCAGGGTCCAGAGCATCGAGCGGGTTGAACCGGCCCCGGAGGGAATCGTCCACCTGTGCAGCCTTGAACGGGTCCAGAACCTGAACGGCCTGGCCGAGGCCTTTGGCATGCTTCGAGCCCCTGCCCCGTCTGGCGGCTGTGACCGTGGCGTTTTCGCCTTTGCTGTCGACGCAGATCGCCGACCCCGGCCAAAGGATTAAATTATTAACGATTGAGGTTGTGCCCTTGCCGCCACGGGAACCACTGACCACGCAGACGTGCCGGTCGTCCCGATAGCCCACCGGAACCGGTTGTTCGCTGGCGGAGCGCCCCAGCCACACAGTCCCGTCGCTGTAGCGGTAGCGGGCCTCGACCTCAGCCGGGTCCGCCCATTCGGCGGTGGCGATGCGCATGGCCATGTCAGGGATTTGATGCGGAGGCGGCGCGCAGCGCTTCCCCCTCCTGCGGTATTAATCAATCATACGCCACGTTCATCATTCGTTAACTGATCTGGCGCAAGGATTCACTTGCATCTGGTGGCAGGCGGTTTTATCATGTGGTTAGGTCAATACATTCCGGTTTTGTTCCCGTCCCGGCGCGCTGAAAATCAACAGCGCAATCCAGCAGAAAAGGCCATCGCGGTACCGCTCGCAAGATGTGCGCGTGTTCCACGCGCCACCGCTCCCTGCGGTCGCTCATCTTGGCAAGGGGGCAGCTTCGCCCCCCGTTGCATCCCCCGGAGCAGGAGCTTTGCTCCGTGCACCTCACCAGACGTGCTTCGCCTTCTGGACTTCCGACCGGGGCGATTTCATCAGCCCCTGGACCCTCGACCGTTGGGAGACTTCGCTCTCCCCCCGGACCCCCATCGACCAGGCGTGTGCCGCCATGGACCCGCAGCAGGGCTTTCGCGCCCCTGCACCACGAACCGGGCAGCGTGCCGCCCCGGTGCCCCTGCCCAACCCTGGGCGGATTGGATGCGCCCCGGATTTACGACCGTGAGAGGCGATAGGAGCGGCGTAGCCGCGGCGCGGGAAATTTTGACAAGGGGCGATCCGAGGCGAAACCGAGGAGGGAGAACTTAACATGGGCACCAGCGGTAGCCAGAAGCGAAAGGTCACGGCGCGGATAGCGATCAACTGCACCCCCGCCCAGAAGGCCGCGATCATGAAAAAGACCGACGCCACCGGCCTGTCCCCCTCGGCCATGTGTCTCGCCGTCCTGCTCGACGTGCCCCTGCCCAAGCGCCGACGGCCGAGCATCAACGACAGGGCCATGACAGCGTTCCTCGCCGCCAGCGCCAGGCTCTCCGATGCCGTCCGGGCCAGCCTCGCCGAACTCGGAAAGGTCAATTCCAACGTCAACCAGATCGCCTACATGCTCAATGCCAACACCGCCCCGGAGCGCATTATGAACCTCATCGAAACGGGCCTTCAGGAGCACCGCGACGCGCAGGCAAAGCACCAGGACATACTGGACGATCTGCACGAACTGCGGACCATGGCCATGGAAGCTCTGGGCTACGAGCACTAGCCCCAGGCTCCCGGACGGTTAGCGGAATTTTCCCCCTTTGCCCGTTCCCCCCAGGGGGACGCCGGGGCGGTCGTTGACGCGGAAGGACAGCCCGCCTGCGTTACCCACCGAAAGGACGATCTCGCCCTGCGCCTCGAGGGTCTGGGTCTCACCCCCGTTCAGGACGCGATTCAGGACCGTCTGTCCGTCGACCTGCACCGCCACCCAGCAGCTCTCCCGCGCGCTCAGGGTGAGGACCAGGTTCTCGGGGCCGGAGAGCTTGACCTCGGCGGCCGACGGCGAAGCGGGATAC
>Ga0209698_10000652_pt1 | contig 39467 bp, 52 predicted proteins | sample LitLauG_LLR_2012_FD_187203 | JGI IMG/M metagenome (GOLD analysis project Ga0209698, IMG submission 187203) | Freshwater sediment microbial communities from Pennsylvania, USA - Little Laurel Run_MetaG_LLR_2012 (SPAdes) (version 2) | ecosystem: Environmental > Aquatic > Freshwater > Creek >... | reverse complement strand
CCCCAGTACCCTAGGTAACCCCCAGCCCCCTAGGTAGCCCCCAGCACTAACGAAGCCCCTCGCATTGTGTGCATTGGGGGAGTCCCCAGGCGTCAATTGTTTCACGTGAAACACTGGGAGCCACCGAGCGAACCTTTAAAGCCACAAGCACCAGCGGGCGCGGGCGGCTCGTTTCGTTATGTAACTGAGTGCGTCACTATGTCCCATTTATTAGCACTCTAAGTCGATGAGTGCCAACTAACCTCATGCACTGATAGCTTACCTTTAGCAACCACATGCTTAAAGTTCGAGGTAAGTTCGATGAGGTGGCCTAACCCGTTGATTTATATACCCTTATTCCCTATTACCTTTCTACCTTTTATAAAATAGAATAGAGTAATAGTGTACGTAAAAGAGTATATATACTATATGTTATTATGATATTATAATATAAAAAGGGTATGAAGTGTCATCGAGGTGGTAAAAAGTTCGAGGTAGAAACATTTAAGTAATTGATTTATAAAGATATTTTCTACCTTTTAGCGTCACCTTTAACTACCAATTGACAGTTAAACCTATACTATATTAAACTCACTACTCATGCAAACTAATAACAGGGAGTATTAAATGCAAAATTTACCAACTAACCGACGTGAGGCCATCATGTCCAACTCACTTTACTACTTCACTGGTAAGGCCTGTAAGAATGGTCATACCGCTAAGAGATACGTGCGTAATTGTGAATGCGTTGAGTGCAGAAAAGACTATTCGATACGCTATCAATCTGGGCAAAACTATCAGCAAAGTGAAGTAATTAAGATAGCTAAAGAAATCGGTGCACTTTCGTCTAATCGTTTGCTGGATGATAGCTTTATAGAGTTTGAGCGTATTAGCTCTAAGCCTGAAATATTGGTGCAACTTGAAGCCATTAGAGATCAATTCACGGCAATTATTGCATCTAACCAATTAGGGTAAACACCTAGTAAATAGTTTGCACAATGTACACAAAGCGTGTATAGTAGAAACTTAGTAGTTCACAGTTAATTTAACTTTAAACAAAGGATCAAGATCATGACACAGCGAATCACTGAGAAGCAATTAGAAAACCTAGTAACCTGGATCAACGAGCTAACCGGCTCACCAGTTGAATATCGAAACAAAGAAACCGGCAAGATCAATATAGGGCATTTCACTTTGTCCCATGCTTATGGCGGCGTGTGTGTTCATCGGATTGTGAATGAGGGCGGCGGCTGCTCTACTCCAATCGTGCACGGCCACGTCACTAAGCGCGAACTATATAACGAGATGCACGCATTTATTAAGGGCTTAGAGTTTGCTAAGCGCCAGGGGGCTTAATCATGCGCAAACTATTAAAAATAATCTTATTTATCGTCATGGCCTCAGTATTGGGCGCCATGTTTGCAACCGCATTGCTAGGGGTTTAATCATGTGGAACACTAAGATATTCAAAACGCGTGAGGCTTTCAATAATTGGGTGGATCGTTACGGCCACCGCAACCAATGGCAAGAAATATTCATTAATAGCGCTTATGGCGTTGAGTTCAAACCATTTCGGAGGGTTTATTAAATGATCCACAATTACCACGATGAGCCACGCACTTATTCCAGCGTGGCCGAAGCATTTAAAACCGCCGATTATGCCACCGGCTTATGGCGTTGCCAGTCCACACGCATGGCTAAACTTCACGCCCTGGCTGATTGGCTGGGGGTTTTCCTGATTGTGTTCGGTTTTGGCTATCTATTGGGGAGGTTTTTATGATCACATTAAGGTGGCTCGTACATTATCGCGATAAGAGCGGGGAGGCTTGCTCGATGGAGTTTGCTACCCGTAAACAGGCCGATAAATTCGCCAAGCGCTTTGGTGGCCGCGTTGAGATGCTGACATAAAACTATCAGTTTAAGGCCTTACCTTGTGAGGCTTTAGGCGGGTAATTTTGCCCGGCTTTAAGGGTGTACGCCCTTACGGGGTAACTCGCGCCCATGACTTGCGCAAGCAAGGGGTAGAGCTCACCCTATTAAATGGAGGTTTTAACATGCACATACGTGAACTTGAGGAAATAAAGCGTAACGCCTTTAGGGCGGGTGACTATAAATTGTCAGAAATTACTGAGTATTTGATTTCGGCCATGTACGCGCTCAGTATAGAAGAGACGGAAGAGATACCCGATCGTCAAGAGGAGGAGAATTAATCCAATTTCAATTTACCATATACACAAAAGTAAAAATTTTTTTGGGAACTTTGAAACTTTTAGGACAAGCTGACCACATGATACAAATTATTACCCCGATACCACAATGCCTTTTGGTTCAATTTGAGGACAAACGAGAATTATCCCTGTCCTTTTGTCGAGTCCAAGAGTTTCAGGAGTCTAAACTCGCCGATGTAAAGGGGATCCCCCTATCTTTTGCTGAGTTTGTACACGCTCACATGGATTCAAAAGGCGTGATCACTTACTTCAATGAATGGGACGGGTACAACTTCAATGACATTGTGTGGCGCAGGTGGCTTCCCTGGGAGCGTAGCAAACAAGAAAAATCGCTCATCAAGATCATGGACGACAAACTCGATACACGCAAACCATTCTATGTGATTGGTACATTGGTAGGCGATAACGATACTGTCAACCATGAACTAGCCCACGCAATGTGGTATTTGGACATGGGCTACCGTAGAATGGCCAGAGCGATCCTAGAAACATTCAAAGAGTACGATCGTTTTGATTATGGGCGCATGCTCAAGGCTCTATCTGACATGGGCTACCACGATGATGTGCTTGAAGATGAATTACAGGCCTATATGTCCACCGGTACTTTAGCTGAGCTCAGAGAAATTAATTTTCACGAAATAGCAAAACCTTACGTCAACCGCCTTAGATCTAACTTTAAAGGAACCTTACATGAACTCCAAACCGTATAAACCAGAGCCACATCCAATGCAGCATCGCCTTGAGCAGTTTAGGGTTATCCCTAGTCTAGTCACTGGGGGTAAACGCCCTGACGATAAATATGAACCGATCCCTTTCGCGGGTCTAATCAATGTGGAGGCACAAAATGCTTGAACGACTATTTCTAATTGGTATCGGTATTTTATTGGGAACTTTTGCGACGGCATCCGATTGCCACGCGCAGGCATTATTCCCACCACAGAACCCGTGGACGCAGCCGCCTAGTCAAGTGGTCAATATCAGTGATCAAACTGGTAAGCCATTAGGTACAGCCACAACCTATGGTGATACAACTTACTACACTAATGCTGCTGGTAAGCCCATTGGTACCACACAGGCCGCGCCCAATCCTTATCCAGCGGCGCAACCTTATATCTATCAACCTCAAGGGAGGGTGATTAAATGATACATGTACTTACCGATAATCAATTATTGTTTTATATGTTGTTTGGATATGCTTGCGGAATTTTTATGGGTATTTTCTTTATGAAAGCGATTGGAAAATGAACCCTAAGTTAATTAAAGAGGTGCGTCGATTGTCAGGCCTTACGCAAACTCAAGCAGCCATGATGATTGGTGGCACCCTGCGCGCTTGGCAGGAATGGGAAGGCGGGAGGCGTAATATGCCCCCCGCTAAGTACAATCTCTTCCTACTAATGACAGGCGTTACGCCGCCACAGCTCTAAGGTGTGATGGCTGGGTTTGATCGCTAGTGTATTGATCTGCGACGACCCGGCCAGTTTTACTAAAGGTAGGATGTGTGGGCTCAACGTATAAGCGTGGCTTGCAACCATCTGGACTAACCGCATTATTCACTTGTCCATTGCTTAATCCTGGGTGCGGTACATACCCCATTGTTTTAAGTAGATCGCGCCGCTTATTGGGTGGATATTGACGCTCCGCGCCCACTTTACGAATGAGATCATCAAGGAAGTGAGAGCTAATCCAGCCATGCCTAAAGCCGATGTGCTCATTCTCAATTGCACTCTTGATCTCTTGCTCCAAGCGTCCAGCCGACTCCATCACGGCCTCTTCAAAGGAGGATGTCATTGGGGCGCGGTGGCACTCACCCGCTGGATTAAGCGCTGCTGGAATAGGGTAAGTCTGAAGGTACTCAGTCACAATCGCATAGCCATCACGGGATAACCATGAGTAGAGATCGGGGAAGTAACTGCCACCCATTCCATCGCGCTTGATGTCCTCATAGGATTGCTGCTTGCAATAGAATACGGCCAAGCGGCGATCATCCCTTGTCTTACGTACTGCGTCCTTGTGGTTTGAGTTGAGAATGAAATTGGCGCATACAGCGCGAGAAGCCTTGACGCCACCCTTAGCCTCAATCTCAATCCAATCGTCGGTCAGCATAGGCTTTAAGGCCTCAGCAAGCTCAGATTGATGCTCACCAATAAAGACGTCCTCCACGCTGATAAAGATTCGACCTTCCAGCCAGTCATTGAACTTACTCGACAACTGATTGGCTTTAGGCGTGTGGCAATATTCGCGCCCGACTGCTTCAGTGACACAGCGAGATAGTAATGTCTTACCGTTACCAGGAGCACCTTGAATGAGTGGAGCCCACTTGAACTTAACGCCAGGGTACTGCACTACTGCGGCCATGTACGCTAAGATGATCTGGCGATCTTGCTCGTTGGGTAGAATCTTTTTGAGGTGCTCTAAGAATGGTGATGGGTTGCCGCGCTTGCTGGGGGTAGAGATAGGGGCATAGGTATTGACATAGATCTTATTGCCTCTTGTCCATATATCAGCAGTCGGGCGCGATGGTACGAACTCACCAGCATGCACTTTAGGGAACCGTAAAGCCTGTGATTGTGTGAAGGCTTCCCACGCTGACTTGGTGGTCTTGGTGTTGCTCTTATCAAGCACGAATGAATAACCACCACACATAGCATCAAAACGCGATTGGTTGACGCTATGGCCGCCCGGCATGAGAATGGTGTGATTGTCCATGACGTACACGCAGCCATCGAATAATACTTTTTGTGCGTCAGGGTGAATGTACGTCTCGCCTTCAACTTCACGGGCTTTGACTACCAGCTTGTTATCTTCAACGGCCTTGTACTTACATACTTCCTTTTGTTTGGCCACAGCCTGCAAAATGGTGCGCGGTAGGTAATCTTCGCGGTCATACTTATCGCGCTTGAGTCCTGAAGCTAACATTAAACGCTTCATGCGCTCACAATCTTTGCCTGTCCAAAATGCTAAGTGCTGAGCCAATGCAGCATCGGCAGTGCTCTCATCATAAGGGCGACCGGCACCATCGGGATAAGACTTCCCTAACGCGGCAGCATCGCCAGTCCATAGGTCTTTGAATGTCGCCTTAGAACCAAATACACTGGTTGAGGACTTCGTATTGCAAGCGTGAGAGATCAACTGCTCATCTTCAAGTGGCCCGCTCCATTCCTCCACTGGCCCTAGCGACCAGCTCGCTTCCTGCAACTCTTCAGCCGTCTTGGGGAAGTAACGATTAACTAATGTCGTAATGCCAGCAGTGCAATCTTGCAGGGCATTACCGGTAGTACCTTCGGGGTTGCCAAGCGCAACGAATCGGCCCGTGTGATAGAGCTCGATTCCAGATCCCGATGGACCACGGGTCTTATGCGGTGGTATTTGGCCGGTACCAAATAAATGCAGCCCGCGTCCTGATACGGAAACTTCAATGGCTGCGCCTGGCAATAGGTTACATATTTCTTGAGCGAGTGGCGACCATCCACTAGGTAGCAAACACTCATCAATATCAACAAACCAAAATGGATCGTTATCAGTAAAGACAAATCCGACTTGGCCGTTACCGCAAGCATAGGCGGTATCGTAATCAGTCCAAATCGCTGGATCGTGCGCGTCGGCCACATTGCCTGTGCGCCAATCGACTGGCATCTTATCCATCTTGCCAGGGCGAGAACTCGGTTGCAGTTTGTAAACAATGAACTGCCGGTAAGCATTTAAAGGTTGAAGTGCGGCTGGTAGCATTATTCTTGTCCCATCAATAGCGTGTGTTCCATGGCGGCACGTTTGAGCTCTTCGCTTGCGTGATGTGCTTTGGCTTCATTGGCAGTGAGCCCTTGAGCGATCACTTGAAGATCGTGCTTAGCGATTGCATGACTAATAATGGCGCGACGTAAATGATTCATCGTGCCAAAATAAGTCGTAATCAATCCCGTTGAACAACAAGCCTTGATGGCAAGTGCATCCCGTGTGATCTTCTGATAACCGATGTCATGCGCCAGCTCTAATGCTGCCGCTAATATCTCGGACTTTCGTACCTCTTCTCCGCGTCTAACTTTCATAACTTACCTGTTGTAAACTTCGCGTCACCGCCAAGAATTAAAATTAATTCAACCCATTTCATCTGTGCTAGATCCCGTGGATTGTTAGGATTAAACTTCCAATCGGATCGCTTACATTCTCTTGAAATAAATTGACCGATCACACTACCTACCATGTCCTGCGTGATGACAACTGGCTTAATGCCGATCAAGTCACCTGATTTAATCTCTTCGTTGACGGCCTTAGAATCATTGGCCAAACCCCAGCGAATGAATGAGCCGTTCTCCAACTTGCCCGCGCCCACGTTATTGCGCCACAAGCGCCAACCTAACTCTGAGGCCTCAAGCCGTACTTGATTTTGTATCTCGGCTTCGTTCATTTCTTCTCCTCATCAAGCAAAGGATTATCAAAGTCATACACTCTATCTGCTCGTGCTAACTTTGCTTTCAACGCCTCTATTTCAGCTTGTTGCTGGCGTAGCATGGTAATTGCATCACTAAGAATCATGCAGTCAAGATTGTTAATTTTGTAAACTTCAACAAAAGTTATTAATTCATCAGCTAGTTCATTTGCGTTCATTGCGCCATCCCCAAATAAGAAAACGGATTACATAACGCTGGAATACGAGCGACAAGTTGCCAATCTTCGTAAGCATCCGTTATTGATGACCCGCGCCCTTGGCAAGTGAGCCAAGTTTTATTGTCAGTAACGGTAAGGCCACAAAACCATTGGCCATTTATAAATTTGATGCGCGGCTTCATTTACTGATCCTCTCTAAAAGTTCTTCCGACTCTTTGCGATTCAAAGTTTGAGCCGTCAATACATCAATCCCGAAGGTGTGATAGAACCTGCGCTGCGCAGTAGGTATATCCTCACCTTGCTCTGTTCTTGCACCACCCCAGATAGCCATTGCCTCACGTAAAGCGGCCTGAGCTTCCTGTTTTTCTCGGTGGCGCTTTTTGATAGCCCCAATGACTTCAGGGCCAGCACCATAGGGAAAAGTCGGCTGAGCGTCTATTTCACCACGAATTTTAGCTAAAGCCTCAGGACTGAGCTCCATTAAGTCACCATCGACCTCATCTGGAGTCGATCTACCCGCTGGTTCAGGCTCAAATCCACAATAGGGGCAAGCCTTGTATATACGCTCATAGGCCGATACACACTTAGGGCAAGTCTTAATAGGGATTACCCCATCCATGGTCCCCCTAGCCCTGCGCTCCCTACGATCTAAGCTCCATTCGCGGGAGGCGTCTGGCAAGCCGTGGCGGTGTACGTTCCCCACATGATCAATGATGATCGCCCGATCTTTGCCCTCTTTAATGCGCAATGCGCGCCCAAATTGTTGGCAGTAGAGCGAATAAGACTGAGTGGGGCGGGCAAAAGAGACGACCTCTAAAGCGGGTAAATCAAAGCCTTCTCCAAATAAATCGACGTTGACCAACTGCTTGATCTCACCTGCTGCAAATCTGCGAAGGATGGAAGCCCGTAGAGTGTCAGGGGTCTTAGCTGATACTACCTGGCTCTCAACCCCTTTAGATCGATATGCTGTGGCTATTTCTTGAGCTGACTCCACATCCACTGCAAAAGTCACACCTAGCTTGCCGCCCGCAATCTTGATGTAATGTGCGACCACATCACCGACAATATGAGACTGGTGGACGGCCTTAGCGAGCTTTGGAGGGCTAAAGTCCCCTGAAGCTGACAAAGGTACCAAGGACAGATCAATGTCTGAAGGTGGGGCGAATATGCGGTATTCCGTAAGCCAACCCTCATTGATCAATTGACGCATAGTGGGGCCCTCAACCATATAGTCAAAAAGCCCATCGGCATGACTACCAAGGCCGTTCCCATCTGCCCTGCAAGGTGTAGCCGTCACCCCTAGTCCCCTAGCATTAGGGAACATAGACATGGCCTGCCCCCACTTGTTTTTGCGTAGGACATGATGAGCCTCATCGGTCACAGTGAGCGCTACTTGCTTAAACCAAGGATCATCGGCGGGCATACGAATAAGGGTATCAACGCCTGCCACAGCATGTTTATTAAGGGGGTCAACGTAGTTTTTACCCAGCTCAGCTAAGTGAATCTGAGTGCAAGTTTTAGCTACAGTCTTAGGGCCTATAATCCGATGTCTCACCCCATAACGAGCAAGGGCTAGACTGATTTGAGTTACCAATTCTTGACGATGCGCAATCGCTACACATGCACCTTGCTCTTCAGCCATGATGTTGCTGAATGTGACTGTTTTGCCACCCCCAGTAGGGATGACCAATAATGTATTTCTGCTGCCCGACGCCCACGCTGAGTAGATCTCGAATTTCGCTTGTGCTTGGAATGGCCTTAATTCGGTCATGAAAATATTTGTTAGAAGTTATTGACGATGTTGTCATTATCGTTTATTCTGCATCCGTGTCAAGTAGTTTTGTAAATTAAATTTAACCAAAGGAGTAACTATGGGTACCTCTATAACCCTTACGAATATTGAAGAAATGCAACGTAGCGATGTTGTTATGGCGCTTGAATTTATTGCTAAAAAGATTGGCTTTGATCAGCCACAGCAAGAAGTTGAAGATGAAGATGAATTCCAACATGTAAATGAGCCTACAACTGACGAGCCAGCCCCACATGCCAACGGTATTGAAGTTGACGCTTCAGGTTTACCTTGGGATGGCCGTATTCATGCGAGCACTCGCAGTAAGACTCAAGACGGTAATTGGAAAATGCGTCGCGGTGTGGACGACGATATTGTCTCAGCCGTATTGAACGAATTGCGTCAAACAATGGGCTTGGCTCCAACTGAAGTCGTGCCACCAACACCATTGACACCTCCACCTGCTCAAGTGTTTGCGCAACCAGCGGCACAGGTGCCACCACCCCCTTTTGTACCTCCTGCTGCGCCCCCTGCTCCCCCAGCGACTACGTTACCTACGGAAACCCCCCAGGCTGGTACTGCGATTGGTGCATCCCCTTCTGAGCAGATTACTTTTCCTAAGTTGATGCAAAAGATCACAGCAGCGTTTGCAGCTAAGACTTTGGATCAAGCGGCAATTGGCGCGGCAGTTCAAGCGGCAGGTTTACCTTCATTACCAATGTTGGCTTCACGCCCTGATTTAGTTCCAGTAGTGGCCACAGCTTTGGGGTTAGCACTATGAACGCTATAACTGAAAACAAAACTTTTGAAGAACGCATGAAGGATCGCATTAAGGATTCTATTGGCGATTTAATTACCGATGAAGATTTAACAAAATTGGTAAATCGTGGAATTGAGGATGTTTTTTTTAAAAAGACACGAATCAAAAAAGGCTACGACTATGAAGATGGACCAGCTTTAATTGAGTCTATTGTAAAAGAACTGCTTGAGGAAAAAATCAGGATTTTTGCTCAACAATATGTATCGCTTCATGAAAAAGAAGTTGTAGAGGCTATAAACAAAGTAGCAAAAGAAGGTGCTGGAAATGCTGTATTGGCTGCTATTTCAAGCGCTTTTTCAAGACAGCTTTATATGTTCGAAAACAATATTCGTCAACAATTTCAAAATGGAGGTTTTAGATGAGCGTACACGCCATATTAGCCCCCAGCTCTGCATCACGTCGTATGCAATGTCCTGGTTCACGGGTAATGGAAGCGACATACCCACAATCTGAAGATGATCCACGCGCATTGGAAGGTACGCTCGCGCATTTAGTAAACCAATCGGTATTTGGCAACAAGCCATTACCCGATGGTCATACTGAAGAAATGCTTGAAGGTGCTGACCTGTGGATGGAAGTAATTACTGGAATACTTGCTCGATCTGAGTCAGTCCAATTCGGCTTTGAGCAATGGCTAACAATCTACTCAGTTCACTCTGAGTGCTCTGGTACACCTGACTTTTGGTCATACGATAACGAGAATAAGATCATTGATGTTGTTGACTATAAGTTCGGCCATCGTTACGTTGATGTGTTTGAGAACTGGCAGTTGCTTGAATATGCAATCGGTGTGTGCGATCACATCAAAGTATTTCGCAATGAACTCAAGAAGATTCGTTTAACGATTGTGCAGCCACGTTGTTATCACAAGGAAGGCCCAGTACGCACTTGGGAGATCGACGCTGACGAATTAGCTAAGTACATGACGCGCTTGCAAAAGTCTGAGTCCGAATCGATGAAGCCTGATTGTCCCGTCCGTACTGGCCCTGAGTGCCGCGATTGTTCAGCACGTCATGCGTGTACTAATCTTCAGCGTGAAGCATTACATGAAGTTGAAATGAGTGTGGTCAACGCGCCGTTTGATTTGCCAGCCAACGCACAAAGCTGGGAGCTGCGTAAGATCAAGCGAGCAATTGATATTCTCAAAGCCCGTGAGAGTGGACTTGAGAACGAAGTACTAGCCAAACTAAAACAAGGTACACCGATTGCTGGATGGCGCACTGAGCAAGGTATGGGTAGAGAGAAATGGAGTAAACCTATTGATGAGGTTTTAGCTTTAGGTCAGATGATGGGTGTGAATATCGCTAAACCTTCAGCCATTACTCCAAAGCAAGCGATCAAAGCTGGATTGTCGGCAGAGATTGTAAGTCAATATAGCGAAACCCCAGTGGGTGAGATCAAGTTAGTTGAAGATGATTTGAACCGCGCCCGCTTAATATTTAAGGATCAATCATGAGCACTAGACGCGAACGAATCGCAGAACTAGCTAAGCTAGAGTATGCAACTTTATCCACAATTCAAGCCAATCAGCAACGCAATATCGCTGGGCTAGATTATGACGAACGTGAGTCTTTTCACGTTGAGCAAACCCTTTTGCGTTCTGATTTAATTGAGATCCAACGCAAGATTCAAACCGAACTTAACAAAACAGAGGAATAAATATCATGTCAAGAATTAACTTCACTACTCCAGTTGGCCGTTTAGTAATGGGCTCTTTGTACAAGCCACAAACAACTGACGCTGATGGTAAGCCATTAGTTGTTAAATCAGGACCTAATGCGGGTCAACCAAAGGTTACTTACTTTTTTGCTTTAGCGATTCCTAAGAACCCAGGCGAGACTCATTGGAGCCAAACACCATGGGGCGCAACAATTTATAAAGCTGGATCTGAAGCGTTCCCACAGGCTTGCCAAGCCCCTTCATTTGCATGGAAAGTTGTGGATGGTGACTCCACTATCCCTAACAAAAAGGGTATTGCTCCAATTACCCGTGAAGGTTATAAGGGCAACTGGGTGATCTCATTTTCTAGTGGCTTTGCTCCAAAGATTTACAACAACGACGGCAGCCAAGCAATCGTTGAACCTGATGCGGTTAAGCTCGGTTACTTTGTACAGGTTAATGCCGATGTAGATGGTAACGGTAGTAATCAAAACCCTGGCGTGTATATCAATCACAGCATGGTTGCGTTGTCTGCTTATGGCCCTGAGATTGTTGTTGGAGCCGATGCGTCTAGCGTAGGATTTGGTCAAGCGCCATTGCCAGCGGGTGCTACAACCACACCACCAGCAGCGTTCACGCCTTCAGCTCAACCTGCTCCAGTTGCAGCAGCACCAGCTCCGATGCCGACTCCTAATCCAGCGTTTTTACAACCACCTGTGCCTGCTGCACCTCCAGTAGCACCGGTAGCACCAGCCCGTGTGATGTTGCCACCAGCTCAAGGTGCAACGTATGAAGCGATGATTGCTGCGGGTTGGACTGACGCATTGTTAGTTGCTCATGGAATGATGCAAGGATGATTCCAGTCCCACCAGTCTGGGTATTTGATACTGAGTGCTATGTCGATTACTTCCTCATAGCACTCAAAAACGTTTATTCAGGCGAAGTTGAAGCCTACGAATTTTACCCAGGGATTGAACCTGATTATGAGCGCATTAAGACGAGTCTTACAACGAAACAACTTATTAGCTTTAACGGCATTAATTACGATATTCCTTTACTACGGCTTTTCTTTGCTAACAATGATAATGCGACTTTAAAGAAAGCTAGTGACGCAATCATTATTGAAAACATGCGCCCTTGGGAGCTAGAGACAATGTATGGTGGGGCTGATTTTCACCCCGATCACATCGACTTGATTGAAGTCGCTCCTGGAATGGTTGGCCTCAAGCTCTACGGTGGCCGTATGCACTCACAGCGATTGCAAGATTTGCCAATAGAGCCGTCAGCTAATATCACACCTGCTGATCGTATTGCGCTTAAAGATTATTGCGTCAACGATTTGAATACGACGATCGACATGTACCGTCAGCTCAAGCCTCAGATTGATTTGCGTGTGGCTATGAGCGCAAAGTACGGTATCGATTTACGATCCAAATCCAATGAACAAATTGCAGAGGCCGTGATTCGTCAGGAAGTACAAAACAAGGTGGGCCGTAAGGTTTACCGCCCCGATATTAGCCCTGATTACAGTTTCAAGTACCATGTGCCTGACTTTGTTAGTTTTAACGCACCTGGGCTAAATCAAGTATTGGAGATTATTCGCAATGCCACATTTACGATTAATAAAAAAGGCTCTGTTGAGTTGCCTCAGATTTTTGAATCATTGCGCATACGCATTGGTGCTGGGACTTACACTATGGGTATTGGTGGCTTGCATAGCAATGAGCAGTGCAATTCTCATATTACAAATAGTGGACTCTTCCTTAAAGATCGTGACGTTACCAGTTATTATCCATCGATTATTTTGAATCAAAGCCTATTCCCAGCGCACATGGGCGAAGCGTTTTTGGAAGTCTATCAAGGCATCGTTACTCAACGTATTGAAGCCAAGCGGATTGGCGACAAGGTTACTGACGCGGCCATGAAGGTTATGATTAACGGATCTTTTGGTAAGTTTGGCAGCAAGTGGTCGGTTCTCTATTCTCCCGATTTATTGATTCAAACCACTGTCACTGGTCAACTAGCGCTTCTCATGCTTATTGAGAGCGTTGAGCTCGCTGGGCTTACTGTAGTGAGCGCCAATACTGACGGGATTGTGATCAAAGGCGATGCGTCTAAAGTCGATGATCTAAACGCAATCATTGCCTATTGGGAGATGATCACAGGATTCAACACCGAAGAGACTGAATACCGCGCTCTGTACTCAAAGGATGTTAATAACTATATTGCCATTAAGCCTAGCGGCGATGTCAAACTAAAGGGTCTTTACGCCCCTGCGGGTATGCAAAAAAATGTCACTAACTCTATTTGCGTTGAGGCTGTGATCGAATATCTTAAATCTGGAATTCCATTAGCCAATACAATTATGGGATGTATAGATATTCGTAAGTTTATAACCATTCGACAAGTGAACGGTGGAGCGAAGTATGATGATCAGTACCTTGGCAAAGCTGTTCGATGGTATTACCGAAAAGGTGAAACTCGCTCAATCCGTTATGCAGCTAATAACAATAAAGTTGCTCGATCCGATGGGGCCTTTCCTTTAATGGAATTACCCGCTGTTCTGCCACAGGACATCGATTACGACTGGTATGTCAAAGAAGCACAATCTATTCTCAATGACGTGGGGTATTTACAATGAGCAGAGTTATTTCTTGGTTTAGCTGTGGTGCAGCAAGTGCTGTAGCAACAATACTGGCGAAAGAAAAATATGGAGCAATTGAAGCCGTATATTGCAGAGTGATTGAAGAACACGAAGATAACATTCGCTTTCTTAACGACTTTGTAAATTCTACTGGAATTTCGGTAAAGATTATTGAAAATGAAAAATATAAAGGGTCCATTTATGAAGTTTTTACTCAACGAAAATTTTTAAAAGGGCAAAATGGTGCACCATGTACAACTGCTTTAAAAAAAGATGCACGAAAAAAATATCAATTACCAACTGATATACAAATCTTTGGCTATACGATAGATGAACAAAATAGAGCCGATAGATTTATTGACGCTAACAATGAAGTCAATGAAGATTTTATTTTAATAAACCAAAAAATTACTAAACGCGATTGTTATAAAAAGTTAGTTGAATTAGGCATTGAATTGCCAATTATGTATCGCCTTGGGTATTCTAATAATAACTGTATCGGGTGCGTTAAAGGTGGTATGGGCTATTGGAACAAAATAAGAAAAGATTTCCCAATTCAGTTTGAAAAAATGGCAAAACTAGAGCGATTTATTGGTCATTCTATAAATAAAGATGATAAGGGCGCTGTGTATTTAGATGAGTTAAAGCCAAATAGGGGAAGATTTAAAGATGATTCACCAGCCGATTGTGGATTTACTTGTGAGATAAAAGATTGAATATTTATCAAACTGATCAGATGGAACTAGCAGTTCGTGAAATGTCTTTGCGCAATCACGCATTTGTAGTTTATTGCACTCAAAAGAATCGTCGTAAGATCCCACTTCGCCTTAATGAAGTCAAAGACATTTCGATGGTCATTGCAAGGGAATGGGACCCTTTTTTTCAAAAGAGCATTGATTTTTGGAAAGATGAAGGCGGCATGCTTTTGTACCGTCATGGACCAGTTGACCCTAAGCCTGTGGAAGCAGAGGCAGCTTTATTCACGGAAGCCCCATTAAGCTACATGGAGTTTGAAATACTCAGTAGCCACATCCAGCGTGAAGTAGTAATTTATCGCCCGCCAACTTGGAACTTGCATGAAGATATGCTGGAATACAAGAATCCCACAAGCAATATCTATTACACGCTTTATACATTGATCCATTGCCTTATGGGGCGAGAACTTCCACCGCGATTAGAGGCCGCATTGCAATACTCTGAGTATCGAGCAAGAGATAAAGTAGCTGTATTTGAGGCCAAAGAGATTCAGGCCATCATAGGATTGGATGATCGTCAAATACGCACTGTGCTCAATGGTAAAGGTTTGCACAACGTTTACAGTCGCTACCACTGCTACACACCGATGATTGAGCCGGAAGATCCTGATTTATTGTATTTCTACAAGTTGCTTGAATCTTGCCCCGCAATGCCAAATAACGAGCGCTATTTGAGAATGGATTTGTTTCCTGGCCATAAGCGATTGCAAGGTCAAAGTCGCCTTATGAGCCGCTTAGTTCGTGAAAAGTACGTCAAGAAAAACCCACACATTTACGTTATTAGAACGGGCTACAAGCCGCTTGATTACCCTGTGATTGATGCGATTGCCAACGCTCGGCGTGGCGAGTGGTTCCGCATGCGAAACCTTATTGATCAATCACCCGAATATCCATTGATTCAGTGTCTTGAGGGTGAAACTCAATCTGAGCCGTTTGAATCCGAACCGACTTAATGCGCGGTGCGCTTTGATGATAAAGCTCGTTAAGCTCTTGGAGTGTGGCCATTTGACCGCTATCCACTTTCTTTTGTGGCGCACTACCCATAAGCGCAATTGCGGCCTTGAGCTGGACTTCTTTACCTGCTGCGCTAGTTGCGCCTTCCATTGCTAAACCATGAATGACCTCAAGCGCCTCAAGATGGTAAGCGCGAGTCAATCGCTCTAACTCATCTGAGAACTGCTCATTGCTCATTTTGCGGTATTCGGGGTCCTGCTTAACTTTAGCGATAGCGGCCACAAAGCCTTGAAGCGTATCGGAAGCGCGAATATAGCCGTCTAGTTCTCTAGCGGTAACGCCTAAATAACATGAGGACAAGAAAAGATCACCCTTGGCTTGCGTCAAGGCATCCTTAATCGTATCTTCGCTAATTAAACCTTCTCGTAGAGCTTCCCTAGCCATTTAGAACTCCAAACCCTTTGCGTAACCCATTCTATGCAATTCCGGTAACTGTTTTTTCATTCTACCTGCGCCAATATCAAGGCGATAAAACGGGTTATTTGGGATCTTAATCTTTTTGATTGAGTTGTACGCATTGCGACGAGCAGCAGTGATGTTATCGCCAGTGCCGGTCACAATCAGGGTATAGTCTCCAGCAGTTACTAAGCCTGGTAAATCCACAACTTTGTCGCCAACCATAGTGGGGGCGGTACCAATCATGACTTCAGATAAATGAACCTTACCTAAATAATCTTCGGCGCCACGAATCGGAATACCGCAAAGGTCTTTATTTGTGATCTTCGAGTACGGGAAGTCTGGCAGTGCCATCAAGATACTTACGCAAACTTCATTGTCGATCGCTTCAATGGTGTCTTTACCATTCACTAAATCAAGTTGCCATTGAATTGGATCTTCGTTTTTGACGTGTGCAGTGACATTATGCTTGGTTGGCCAGCCGTCACGCATGGTCCACTCCATTGGCCAAGGGCCGTCTTTATCAATGATGCAATTGTTGTCAATGTAGCCAACATAGCCCAATTTGGCCAAAGTGTCGCCGATTGGGAGCAATACTTGCTCAGCTAATTTGGAGCGCTTGGTCATACGGCTAAGCGTACCCATTTCACCTGTGGCCACACCCAAATCACCGTCCATGAGCTTTTTGTATTCCCAATTCTCATAGAACCATTTAGACCAGCCTCCAGGACCGAACCAGCCGCCCACAGCCATTTCAATGCCGTATTTGCGCTCTTGCAAAATGAATCCGTCTTTTTTGGCGGCAGCTCGTAAATCATCGCGTTGACCCCAACGACTAAGCATGTAGATCAAATCGGCTGGATCTGAAGCCACATAAGACAAGGCTTTATTGGCGTCACCAGAAGGCTTTGACACCAAGAACTCAGGATTCTTTTTGACGAACGCTATAGCGTCGTTATAGTCATGAAACGCTTTAGACGACATGATCGGAATACCAGCTTTAGCCATGGCCTTTTGACCAATATCACGATCAGTCTCTAGTTTTGCAGCTTCAGCCGAAGGGGCGAGAATTGGATAACCTTTAAGGCGATACGGCTCCAACATATCAAGCCAGCGAGTATTGTCGGGCAGGTAGATTAGGTCAGCCCAATCCATCCATTTGCGTGTGATCTCACTAAAATCGCTGATTTTTTCAATCATGCCCTTGCCAGCTAAACGAGGCATACCGTCTTTACGGGGAGCATCGTACCATTTAACGTCCCATCCGGCGTTTTGGGCTCTAAGGGCCATATCGAGGCAGTTAGAGGCGGGATCAATTAATAGTAGTCTTTTGCTCATGATTCTTTTATGGTGGGGGGATTAATAATTTTTGAGTAATCGCCGGTGCAATCACACGATTATAGAGGTTGGCACCACCTAGTACGCCAGCACCAGCGGCAGCAGCACCAGGAACGCCCATTACTGAACCAATACCAACACCTAAACCACCAGTGCCGTATGGCCCTAACTTTTCAAGCGGGTTGGCTGATTCTTTAATAAATAAGGTACCAATATTGGCCAAGTCCCCTAGATCACCAGCGCGATCACGGGCCATGTCCATTTTCAAATTACCTGTAGCTCGCATACGGCCAGATAAAGCGCTGGGGCTAATAGTGCCTTCTGGGTTGACTAGATCGCGAACCAATATACCGTTACGATATTGTGATCGAGCTGTTCTAAATTTTTCTAAATCATTAGGACTCATTTGAGTTTCAATGGTGTCAAGCATTAATTCATTTAAGTTCGCCAACTGATCTCTTAAATCTCCATTTGTCGTTTTGCGCATTTGAGTAGTAATCTGAGTGCGAATTTTACGGAAGGCTTCACCGTCCATATACGCTCTACCGCTTTTTTCTTTTGTTTTAGTTGCAAGATCGGCAATTTGATCAACGTATTTATTGACCACTTTGACCACACCTTCATCTGGCTCAAACTCTAATCCAGCTTTAATTCCTTTTAAACCGTCACCAAGTTCAGCAGAACGAGGAATTTTATATTTGGCAGATAAGCTACCAATTTGCGAGCCTGAAGCATCTAATGCTGCGTTATATACATCGGGAGTCAAACCTTTTCTAGTTGCATCGCCACCAATAGTTTCGATCAGTTTTTGATTAAACAGAGTTTGACGTTGCTTTAATGGGCTACCCGATAGCGGGGTATTTTCAGCAATTGAGTTAACCATTTGAAATAATTTGTTGTCAGTCAACATTGCAGGGCTAACTGGAATACCCATGGCATGAGCTTTTCTGAAAGTCTGCAATTTGTATGGATCAATCTCAGGAGTCATTGCTGAAATAGCTTTTTCTGCTAGTGGCGCACCAGCTTCCTTCATTTTTCCAATACCTTGACCAACTAGCTCGTCAGCCTTACCTACAACTTTTGGCACCTGTGATAGACCAGCGCCCATCGCTGCATTAACTCTAGGGGCAACTACTGAAGACATACCTTGCGTAACTCCAGCCAATTCAGGCAGTGGTGACATTGGCATATCTGAGCCAGTGACTTTACGTCCAAGTTCACCGATTGACTGCCCCACATTACCAATAGCTTGAAGGTTGCGTTGAGCTTCAGGGTTTTGGCCAATGTTACGGCGAACCCACTCGTTCACAGCATTAGCTGTTACGTCGCCTTGTTGGGCTCCGCGCATTTGACTTTGAGTACGAGTTTCACCTGGCTTTTGCCCTAATATGTCGGAGCCAATTGCCGCAACTTGACCAATAACAGGGGCGGCCACACCTGCGGCTAATGCCGCGCCAGTTTGTCCAGCACCAACTAGTTCTCTAGCGCCTCGCTCAATCATCCCCATTTCTGGTTTTTTAACAACTGGCGTGACACCTTCAACCGGTGTAGCAGTCGATAAATCAAACCCGCTAGATGACGCGGGTTTGGCAGTAGCTAGATCAAAAGCCATTATTTGACTTCCTCATATTGTTTGCCATCTGGCGAAACATACGCTTTATTACCTTTTGCATCTGTATGCAATGTCCAGCCCTTAGCATTGGTATTTGGAATACCTGATTCGCTTGATCCACCACGCAGCGCTGATTGAACCCCATCCATAATCTCTTTACGAGTCATTTCGTTGGCTTGTTTGGCGTTCGCAATAATCCGCTTCATACCAGCAATCGAGGCTTCCATTTGAGCTGGAGTTTGAGCGCTCTTATATTGCTCTTTGGCACTGTTTACGTCCTGAACGTTAAGGGTTCCTGGATTACCAGTGATAATTCCTTCAAATTCGTTAAATACTGTCTGGGCTGCCTGATCGAGCTTGCGAACATTGGCCATCGCCTCTTTACCACCAGCGCCTTGACGAATTGCTGATAATTGCAGATTGGCAAGAGCTGGGATATTAGATGGACTTAGAGCCTTCATTGCATCTTCCATTACTGGAATCTCCAATGACAATTGGTTTTCAGCGCGAGCTAAGTTTTGTGTACGAACCTCAAAGCTACGTTTAGCTATGACACGGGATTTAATATCTGCGCCAGCGGAGATCAGTTGTTCAGTGGACATACCGTTTTCTTTGGCCAACTTGGCAATATCAGCCATTACTGCTGAATATTCATTTGTACGTTTTGGGGGAGCGTCGCCTCTGATTAAGTAAGCGTAAGTCTCGGCTCGAATACCGTCAGGTGTTGCGCCTTTAGGTAATCCAGGAGTGCCGCCACCCATACCGCCAGCTCCACCGCCAGCTTTACGATTGCGATAATCAACCATCGATTGCGTATTTTGAGCTTGTAAACCAAGTTTGGCCACAGCCAATTGTTGCGCAAGGTTTTGGGCTTCACTTTTATTTTGAGCGTTCATTAATGGTGTGAACTGATTAATCACATCCAACCATTGATCTTGAGGTACATTTTGAGACTTTAATGCGCCAACTAGCGACTCAACCGTAATCTGACCGGCTTGAGCAGGTTGATTTTGCTGCATTTGTTGCTGAGGTGAACTCACAGATGGAGGTGCCATTATTCCAGAAGGCGCAGGCTGTGGAGTCATTTGACGTTGTTGTGCAGCACCTTGAACTGTTTGATAAGGTGGTATTGCTGGAGCAGGCGGTTGAGCCGCACCTTGATCCATCCCCATAGGCACTTGCGGTTGACCGCCACCTGGAGGGGACATTGGCTGAGAAGCCTGTCCTGGCATTGGTGGCTGAGGACTAGCTTGATTTGGACTAACTGGAGGTGGCGCAAACAACTGACCTGCTACAGCTCCACCGTATGTGGCTAATTGCGCCTGTTTTGCATTAGCGGCGCGTTCCTGCTCAAGTTTTAATTGATTTTGCTTGAGCTGTTGGTCACGCAATTGCGCAGCTTGCAAGCTGTTCATTCCCTCAGTTATGCCACCAAGAACGCTCCCTAAATACATGATCTGTCCTTAATAGGTTGGAGAATAACCGCCAATACCATAACCAGAGCCACCCATATTAAGGTAGTTTGTTCCAGATCCGCCCGTGGTATTACCAATATAGTTGGTACTTAATGTTGGTGAGCTCAATGAAGATAACCAAGAGCTAGGGTTATAGGCTGAACTTGCACCATAAGCTGAAGCAGCCGCATTACCCAACATTCCACCCAATTGACTACCAGCGGCAGCACCAGCAGCCTGCTGTTGAGCGTTAAATTGTTGTTGAGTTTGCTGAGCACCCACACCGGCGTTCATATATGGAATGGCTTGATTTTGCACACCGCCATATAAATTGGCCAGTTGACCCATATTGGTTTGATAAGACGCCGCATTAGCCGCAGGTTGACCAGCCACATACTGCTGCGCTGTGGTTGGAATTTGACCTGCTTGCTGTAAGTAAGTTGGCACTTGACCTTGAGCTGATAATTGCGCAGCTAAATCGGCACCCATTAACGTACCTTGCTGAGCGCCCGCTTGACTACCTTGCGCGGCTGCTTGCAAGCCTTGAGTCTGACGAGCCAACTGCTGATTTTGCCAATTGATATCAAAGTTACTCATCGCTTGGTTGTACTCGCTACCACCCACAGGGGAAACACCAAGTCCACGCTGAGCTTGACCAGCATTGACCTGATCGGATAATTGTTGCTGTGTTTGAGCAAATAAAGCGCTTTGTGGATCAAACGCCGTATTGGCGACTTGATTAGCTAAACCGTAAAGATTTGATTGTTGGCCTTGAGCAGTTTGAGCCGCGTTACCATACATGCCGGCCTGCTGACCAGCCATTCCAGCTAAACCACTATAGGCTTGCCCTGCTTGCTGAGCACCTTGCAAATAAGGGGCGTAATTAATGCCTTGCTGAGCGTTAAGTGATTGCTGATATAGAGGTTGAACGGTTGATCCAACTTGATTAGCCACACCTTGCTCATTACCAAAGGCTTGTTGCCAAGCGGTATCAGCGGCAGTTAATCCTTGTGGTGTATATGCGTAAGAAGTAGGCCCAGCACTGTTCCCAGAGCTAGAACCGCCAATCAGGCCTCCTAAAATACTACCACCGGCAGCAAGTGCTCCACCAATCCAAGCCATGATTACACCTCTTCTTCGGGACTATTAATGCGAATGAGAACTTCGTCTATTTTAGACACATCCTTCTCAGGAGTCGAGTGGACGCAATACCAAATAGTGTCAGTTATTGCAAAAACCCGATGATTTTTACCTTTTTCCACTTCAATACACGCTGGGGCCATGTAAACCCTAGTCTCATCATCCACAGTAACTTCAACAGTACCTTGGGCCACAATCGATAAATGACTGAACTTATGCTTGTGTTGCATAAGCGCATGACCCGCTGGAATGTGAGTTTCTTTAGCGTAAAGGTTATCTGAGAAGTGATGTGTAATGGCTGAGATCATTTTGGCCAGGAGTTTTCTATAGTTTGAAGGTCTAGTTCGGTTTTGTCAGCATGCTCTGCCAACGTTGCATATTCACTTGTGCACTCTTGGACCACTGTTGAGAGGGCTGTGATTCGGTTCTGGAGGGCTTCTCTGGAATTGTTGGACAAGCTGCCGTTGTAGGCATTGAGCTGGTCCCGCAACCCGCTAACAACAAGGCGGTTATAGGAAGTAGTCTTATCAAGATTGATTTTACTTTGCGCGAGATCATATAGTGCCTTGTCTAATTTACCTTGAAGTTCCGTGGATTTGGCTTTTGCTGCAATTAAGTCTTTATTCAATTGAACTGTATCTTCAGCTACCCGCTTTTGGTACCCAACGTTCTCAAAATGATTAGCTAGAGCCCAAGCGCCTCCAATGAGGATAGCCACACCTAAAACAATACCAATAATCTTAATTTGAAGCGAGGTTAGCATTTTGATCCCCAATACAGGTATGGTACTCCTGCTGACGGCGTTTTGTAAGCCCAGCCAAGGGTTTGCCCTTAAACTGATCCCATTTTAGAATTTCACGGCAAGCCCCAACGTAATCGCCAGCGTTTAACCGTCTTACTAGGGTTGAACCACAAAATGCGGCAGGCCCAATGTTATACGCCAAATCAATGTAAGCATCATATTCGTTTTGGGCTAAAGGTACATGCACACACGCATTGACTGCCGATTCATCTTTTTGAACATCCCTTAAAACTCGTTCAAGTGCTTTTGGTGGAGTGATTCTGTCCCCATTATGAACATCGGGGCCAGTCGAGCCGAATCCATAAGTCGGCACATCACCTTTAACGGGAGGTGCAGCCACAGGGGTATAGCTTTCGTTAAGTGCAATTGTCACCAGCCCAACGGCTGTGAGGGATAAAGCTGCAGTTTTAGTGCGCTCAAACATCCTGCTGTGCTACTAAACGAGAGATCATTGCGCCCGCTATGCAAATGACGGTAAGCGCAGCAAATAAGTTCTCATGACCTTGAAACTTATAGTCATACATTGGCAGAATTGCTCCAGCACAAGTAAAGAATATTCCCGCCGCTCCAAATTTGAGAGACCACGCCTTACGCAGAATGGTTCGCCAATGTGGATAAAGGTTCATATTTTTGTTGATGCCGCAGCTTTAATTCCGTACCAAAGTGCTAATAAAAGACCGCCAATAACGACGGTCACCATTGCCATTGCCCCGTGATCGGACATTTTTCGTAACTTTCGCCCAAAACGTAGATCTTCTCTAAACGCTTCAACTGACTCAGGCTTGTCAATGTCCACACCAAGAATCGCAAAAGTCTTTTTGATGGCTGAATCAACAGCCGCTTCAATAATGGCTTCATCTGAAAGATTTGGAATTTTTGGCGCAGTCATGATTAAGCCTTGATGATTTCGTAGTCCGCAATGTATGGTGAAATAGTTGTTGCTGGTGTACCGGAACCTACTGAGGCGTTATTAATAGTAATTCCGGTAGCTGCTGAATTAATTGTTGCACCAGGTACCAAATTATTACCGCCGGAAGAAGAAGCGGGGCCGCCAGAACCATAATAAATAGCGTTCGTGGTATGAAAGTGACCAGGGTCAGTAAGGGTGTTGGCGTGGGTATGCGCTGGTAAATTAGCTGTACTTAAAGTTGTAGTTGGAGAACCACCAGTTGATGCCAATCCATACAAATTACCTGCACCGACGTTCATTCTATCGGTAGAGTTTGGTAGGTTGAATGTGCTTGATCCGTCACCAGCACCATAAGTTGTTCCAAGCAGTGCAAACAATGCAGCGTAAACCGTTCTTGATACTGCGGCCCCGTTACATACTAGCCAACCAGCGGGAGCACTTGCCGTTTTCCAACGCATAGTTGAACCAACTGGGGGTAACGCAATAGTATTCTCAATTACCCAAGCACCATTACCGCTATTAAATGAAGTGTTGTAAGTAACTTCAATATTAGCGTTGGCGACAATCTCACCGCCAACCAAAGGATTGCCGTACCAGTTCACAATTGGTTTTACTCCCAATGAACTAGCATTTAAAGTGGAAGCGCCAGTATTGGCTACATTGGCCTTAAAACGAAATTTAATACCGTCAGTCAAAGCTGGAATTGCTGGAATAAATGTGGCTGTGTAAACGTTTGCGGTTCCAGCGCCAAGTATGTAATCTGCATTTGGAGCTAAGTAATCAATGCCGGATACAGCCGATGTCGTGTTTCCGCTACCGTCACCTTTTAAAACATTGGTCGTTGTTGTAGCTGCACAAGCATTACCGTTTACCTGACTTTGAATCCAAGTAAAAAGCGACATTACCTGAGTTGCATCTTCGGGCTGACCGTTTGCAAGAGTGGTTGGGAAACTTCCAATAATTGTTGACATGACGAAACCTTAACTTTGAAGTGTGTAGCCAGTTTTTTGGGTTCTTGCAAAAAAGCTATCAATAGCCACACCAGCCCCAGCAGTAGCAACTATTTCAATTGCAATTCGGTTAAATACTATTGGAATTGGCCAAGCAAGTAAATAGGTTTGTGGCCGAACCAGCGATGATTTCCACAGTGACCCATCACCCCAATAATTAGACCCCCATAAAGAGCCGCTAGAGTTAGTTTTTACGTTTGTGCTAGTAATGTAATTGCCAGCGTCGTCAAAAGCGGAAACGCTAAAATTTTGAGAAGCGCCAGATGATGCCAACGCTATAGTGGATTCCACAATTTGATTCATTGCCATTTCGCCAGTATTGGGAAAATCGGCAGTTTTCAAATCAATTAAATAGCTTGCTCCATTGTCGTTATAGACTGTATTAGTGCTCGGTACGGTGTAGCTATAAAACAATTTTGCGCCTGATCCAGCGCCAGATAATACAAAGTTACCGCCAGCCGATGAGGCCGTGTCATAAATAAAAGTATGAGGACCGTTCCAACGCATACGTTTGGTATCGAACCAATAATCGTTTGTAGTCACATTACCATCAATAATGGTCGGTATGCACATCCGATAAATACCGTTTGAATACGCGGCTGAAATTCTAGTTGGTTGAGTGCAATAGTTAAATGGCTGCCGAATATCCGAAGTTGCGTTAAATGATCCCAATTGATTTGACAATGGAATCACGGCACCCAAAGGATTGACCACATAGGCTGAATCTTGTGAAACAAATATGGTGCCAATCGGTGAAGGTTGAACTGATCGGGGCGCAACGCTACCAACGTTTAATGATAAATAGTTTAGAGCCAATGACCCTGAAATGGCGGCATCGCCTGTAATTTGCCAAATTTGAGAAGTTTTAAATACGATCAGTGCTGCAGCAACACCGGCGGTGGTCGTTTGAATCGGCAAACCTGACAACGCTGTGCAATTGGATGTATCGCCAACGGTAAGAGCTTGACCGGCGTTAGTCATACTTGTTGGCACTAAAACATCGCTGTAATAAACGGCATTACCGCAAATAAAATAAGCGCGGTTATTAAAGTTGGCAACAAAAGTCGGAACGCTTGGCAAAGCATGCGTTGTGGTATTCATGGTGCTGTAAGCGGGCGCGGCAGGATTGGTAATATCAATCACACCAAAGAAATTGCTTCCACTTCCAGTATATCCAGGGTGGGTAATAATTATTTTTACACCAATTACCGCCATGGTTGGGGGAGTCCAAGCGCCTGTAGTTGATGGTGAGGCGGGTCGCCCTTCCGAATTACCTGAAGTTACGTTCGATATAGTAACGAACGAATTAGTGGACATGTTGTAGCAAAACGGCTGGTCGTGGCCCGCAGTTAAACCCGTTGATACCATTCCAAAAACATAGTTGCCAACAACTACTTGGCATGAAATAAATGTTGGGGATGTAAACCCAGCAAATGATGTAAATGCCGTACCGACACCTGGGCGTGGTATTACGCAAGAAGGATTAGATTGATCAAATACCAAGTTCTGCATACTTCGACAAGCCCCTAAGAACTTATCGGTTGCATCATACGCGTCGGCTAGGCCAATAGGCGTAAATCGGACAACTCTAGCGTCGCGAATACCCATGATCTACCACGGGTCAAGTTTTGTTGGTCGAAGTGATCCAGCAGTTCTGAAACGACGTGGATCGAGCTTAACTTCTTTAACTACTTGCTGTTCGTCACCTTCAGTCAATAAATGGATCTGAAGCATGCGTTCACAATCAGCCACAAAACGATCGTAGCGAGCGTCGTCAGTAATACGCATTAAACGCATTGCCGTGGCATGAACAAGGTAGTCTTGATCTGAGAACCAAGGAACTGTAGAACTTGTCTCAGGGGTCGTTATATCGGCTCTTTGAACCATATAACGATGATTCATAGTCAAATTTTGATTTGACTGAGGATAGATATAAAGTAATGCAAGACCACCATTGGCCACAGGGGACAAGTCAGTAGCCCATTCGTATGGGTAATTTGATGTGGTGGATTTATTTGGTTCGGAATCAAACTGAGCGCGATTAGATGGCTGCAAGAAATATGGCTGATCTTCAATGTAGTACATCAGCTCATAAGTGCGTAAATAATCGGACTCTAAATTAAAAGGACCATTGCTATTGGCGGGAATGGCAATGGTCGTACTTACTAAGTTCACTTTCAAATTACGATGCAAAACCAAATCGGAGAGAACAAGATTCAGTGCTCGGCCACCTTGAGAAGTAAATCCAGGGCATTTGGCTATTGCACAAGCGTCAGCAACGATTTGGGCTGCGGTAATTGACATGATCTTTAGGCCTTGATTCCAGCCTTCAGTTTAGCATCTTTAATGGCTTTTTCACCTTTTTCAATATCTTCCACAGCTTTAACTAGGCTGCGTTGCATATTTTCAAGGGTCAACTTCTCTTGAGAGGTCAATTTCTTGCCTTCAGTGCTCTGTTTTTGCTCTAAAGAAGCCATTACGTCCTTCATTTGGCCCATTGCAGTAACGATTTGATCACGTTTAGCTTCCAATTCAGGAATCTCAGCGCGAGTGCGTTGGCGGTCAACCACGTCATGCAAAATATCTACACGGTCATTAATGGACTCCATAGACTCACCAGAGTACAGATAGCCACTAACGCTAAAGTTCTTGCCGTTTGGCAAATTAGCAGTCAATGTGAAATTGCCAGTTACGGCTGCTTGAGATTCGTCAATTACGTCTGCTTTGTTCATTTACTCTTACTCCTTGGTTTATATGCTTTCAAATCCTCTGAATGAAGCCTAGAGACAGGGGTTTTGGTCTGGTTTGCCTTATTGGCGATTTTTGCGCCTTCAGTGCGCCCAACGAATTTACCATTTGTAGTGACAAATCCGCGTTTACCCGAAGTTTGCAAATCTTTATGTTTCAAACCCATCGGCTCGGACTTAACCTTGCCAGATGGTTGTTTGATTGCTACTTTGGCTATTTTGGTAGCCATTAACGAGCACCACGGGCTCTAGCGGCAGGACTCACTAATGATGCACCACTTTGTCTGCGGTAAGCATTTTCGTTGTCACCGTGGATTGATTTCTCATGATCCCAGCAACGAGCAACACGGCTTTTCAAGTCAGCCAATGTCATTGGATCAACTTCATAAGTCTGACCATGGTAATAAGCCACGCCATTTGTGGTTAAGTCCAATCCAGCACCAGCAGGTAATTGAATGGTGTAGTAATAAGTTGGATATTCAACGTCTTTCCATTTTTGCTTCTTCTCGTCTTTTTCAGCAGGATTCAAGCAAACGGAAAGGGTAATTGTTTTACCAGTAGGCTGCTCTTCAGTATTGGCTGAAAATTGACCAGCTTGAGCCACAGCAGAAGCTAATTCTTCAGCTTCAGAACGGGCTTTAGTTTCAACTTTAAGTTTTTTCTGTAGCTCAGCAACTTGTGCTTGTAGCTCTTCGTAACTTAACTCTGAGTTCTTTTTGACTTCACTCATGATTATTCTCCAGTTGGAGCAACTGTTTCAACTGCTGGGGCTTCTTCAGTAGGAGTTTCATCTACTGGGAGCGCAGGGGCCTCATCCACACCTTCGGGTGCGTTTGTAGCTAATACTTCTTCTACTTCTTGTGTTTCAGCCTCAACTGTTGGCGAAACATTGACTACCGCTGGTGCAACTTCATTTGCGTCAGGGCGGCCAAAAGAACGATAAGTGACTTCGTGATTCATGCTCTTACTCCTTCGTTAAAAAAGGGGGAGTTGCCTCCCCCCTAATGACCGACTAAATATTACTCGGTCGCTGTACCAGCAGTGTAGCCTGGTGTAAATGCGCTACCCGATTCAGTACGAGCCAAATAAGCATTGTTCAGGATGATAGTGCCGTACATCATCTTCCATGAAACAACGCGAGTCTGGTTGTGTGGATCGGACTTGTCTGCATTACGCAGATAGTGGTACTCAACATCATCAAGCAACACTTGACCGTAAGCGTCTGTACCAAAATAGAACGTTGGGAATACAGTTACGCCTGTGGCAGGTGCAGCAGGAGGAGTTTGTGAAGCGCCTGTACCTGTGATCACAACGGTTGAGCCAGAAGCCAACTGAGTTGCGTTACCGGCTAAAGGACCAGTAGTAGGACCAGAAGCAGATAGACCAAGGTTGCTAGGAGCAGCAGAAGTACCAATATACACGTTGAATACATAACCAGCCAAGGTTGGCAATGTCACGCTGATCGAGCCTGTTGGGCCAGTCACAGAGATAGAGCCAGATACTTGGTAGATTTTTTGCTCAACTGAAGTGGAAGCTGGAGCACCAGTTACTTGGATGTAATAAGTGCCAGTTGCCAATGCACCACCTGAAGAGGAAGCAGTACCGCTAACGGCAGCCACACCAGTCCAGTAAGGGATCATGTTGGATTTGCAGAAACGTGCACCACCCCATTCGCCCAAATCGCTGTTGTACAAGCGATTGATGTCAGAGTAGGACCATGCAGTAGCAATAGTGCTGTTCTGACGCAAATCTTGCACAACTAATGGGTGTACCAATGCAACATAGTGAGGCATCACGCTTGGCTTGTTACTTGCCTTGGTTTTGCCGTCCATGTCGATCATCATATCTTCACGCTCGTCACCCATGAAAGTTGGAGCACCGAAGGTCTCTAAAGCACCAACGATCTTACCAATTTCAACTGGGCTGTTAACGTCAGTAGCCAACAATGAGGCGCGGTTGGCCTTACCGTTTGCATAGTTGACTTGAGTAGCAGTCATGAGGATATTGAGCACGTTACGCTCAATGGTTTCAGGCTGTTGCAAGGCGATCAAACGGATTGCTTGTTTAAACAATGGGTGTTTGATAGTCATGTCAGCAACGTCGGTCACACGAACCAAGTCACCCCATTGCTGAGCGGTTGCGCTAACTTGAGCAATCGAGATCGATTCACCAGCAGCAGGTACGCCTTCGGACAATGGTGCGAATGGCAACGGTAAACGCTCATAACGAGTAGCCGTGTAAGTCACACCAGTATTCTTTTCAATACGCAGTGGTTGACCGAATTGATAAGCAACTAATTGACGTTGGCTCAAGCGCAATACTTCGTCTTTAATATGCAACTCAACGTCGTTGGCGATTGTTTGACCACCAGCACCAGGAGAGTAGTTTGTTACGCCTGGGCTGAGTAAGCCTTTGAGTAGTGTTACGAGTTTCATGATAAGTCCTCTAAATATTAGATACGGATATTTTCAAGGCGCTTCGCACGTTTTTCCGATTCGGTCATTCGTCCTGATCCTGTACTAGCCACATCAGATCGAGCTCCCGGTGTAGTTCCGCGTCCAGCACCGCCTTTTTTGGGTGGAGTGCTTGAACCAGCTTTGAGCTTTCCGTCTCTTAAATCACGTCCAATGAGCAACGCGAGTAGTTCTTCGCGTGGTGCATTGTTGCCGTTTGCACGAAGTCGGGACAATTCAGCTTCAACTTTATCTTTGTAAGCATTGAACATTTTTGGTTTTTGAATCGCCAATTGCTCAAACTTAGTCCGATCAGCTAAATCTTCAGCTTGGCGTAAGGCATTTTGCGAGTTTGAGTTAGCTAAACGGGCCTGACGATTCGCTTGAATGGCGTATCTCTGCCAATCAGTTGACTCAGGATTACGTAAAACTTCCTCTTCTTGCTGCCAAACACGTTGCTCTTCCGTGGCTTGTACATTGCTTGACTGTGATGGTTGACGGCGAGCCGCTTCCAATTCAGCTTGCGCTTGAGCCAACTTAGCTTCTGCTTCCTGTGCTCTTTTACGGGTTTCAATGATGTCTTTTTGCGCCCGTGTCAATTGACGTGGGGCTGGATCAGGATCAGCATCAGGATCAGTATCCCCATCTGAATCAGGATCAGCATCAGGATCAGTGTCCCCATCTGGATCAGGATCAGCATTTGGATCTGTATCTGGTTCTGGATCAGTATCACCAAAAGGATCATCTACACCTGGCGAGATTACAGCCAGCATAGCCAATAAATAACTCATTAACAATTTCCACATACTTCTTACTCCTTTGGTCGGTTACGCCGAACGGGCGAAATTAACACTTAACGGGTGTCATGCGAGTGTACTCGTACTGCTCCAAGGCTTTGCGTCGATCTATGTTTGAGGGATACAACCAGTCCTCTTCACGATCAAAACTAAGCACCTGTGATAGCGGCTTTGCCAATCCTTTACTTGCGGCGTATCGGTCTGCTGCAAATTCGGTTTTATGGCAAACCCACTTAATTAAAACTGGGCAAAACAACAACGTAAGTAATCTTAACTCCGTGTGATGGAACTTGCAATGTCCTTCTTCATGAGCTAAAACTGCTTCTTTTTGAGATCTTAACAAATTCCAATACCTCGTCCCCAAATAAATCCGTTTCCACCACAGGAAACTTAGGGAACGAGCAATCATATTTTCGCTTGTGTAAATTACTTTCATTGCGCTTGATTTACTTCTGGGGCATTATCGCCGCCGGTGTTTTCGTCTTGAATTTGCGCGGGATCGGGCTTTTTTTGTTGCAATGCCGCATTTTGAGCTTGCACTTGAATTTGAAACTGGGCGTCGAGCTTTTGTAAAACCGGGTTGGCAAACTTGGCGGGCAATTCCATCAATCCGGCCATAATATTTTGAACGTCCGATTGCGTTAAATCTTGAAAACTAAACATGGTGTGCTCCTGTAACTTTGGTTAAAAGATAGTTAGGCTTTAGTTTAGCACTAATGACCACATCGTCAACTAATTTTAATCTGCTGGTAATGGAGTATTGCCTTCAGCGCACCATTTAAGATAGTCTTGGTAGTCTGTGTTGGATTCATCGAATGGAATATAGGCGTTATCTGATAAACGGATAATAATTTTTGCATCAGAATTGGATAATTTATACATTTTATAATTCCGCAGTTGCTAAACCAGTATAGTTAATTTGTACATTTCCAGAAGCTGTTGTGGTTGAATACATACGAACAGAATATGGCGTAATAGTGTCCATTGTTGTTGTAGCCGCACTACTATTTGCCGCACCAGTATTTGTAGAAAATGTTGGCGATGTTCTCATTTGCTGAAACATTAAAGTTTGTGCAAAAGGAGCACCAGCACCGCCTTGATTGTTAGCATTTAAAGTCCCCTGAACTGGTTGTGCATAACGAGTACACAAAGCCAATTCTTGACCATACTGACGATATTCAAATCCAGTAGCACTACTTCCTACTTCTAGTTGAACACCAGTAATGTAGAAGGTTGCTCCGTTTGTTCCTACTACGGATGTTGCACCTGTAACAGATACATAATAAGTACCAGCCCATGAGCCAGCAGTTCCGCTTTTTGTAGAGCCAGCCCCAATACTAAACTGAACATAGACACCAACACCATTAGTTGCTCCAACCCATGTTCCAGTAGTATCTCCAGCAATGGTTACGCTAACAGTAGTCCATGTGTTTGCAACAGGAATGGAATAACTAAATGGATAACTGCGATTTGTTGCTGCATTGTTTAATGCACCGCCAAAAGTTCCTGTAAGACTTGAATACACCTGAAATGATAAAGTAACAGTTTTAGCGTTAGCAGTTCCCCATCCTAAATCAGCAAAATTATATCCTTCAATAGGTTGAAATATAGTGAACTCATCTGATGATGAAACAGAATAAGCAGATGATGAAGTTATGCCCAAATAGTTGCTAAATCCTACTGGTGGAGTTACAGCACCAGCATTTTGTTGGACTGTAAACTTTCCTGTTTGGCTGTTTCCAGCTTTCCATCTATCGAGAGTATATGTTCCGTTAGGAGTAACACTTGCACCAGCATTTCTTTGGTCAATAACCATCGCACCGCTAATAATGCGATTTCTAAATGTTGGGCCGCTGGTGGATCCTAGTTGAGCGAGTACGTTTGCTTGTGTCATTTGCCAGTAGCCTCTAGTTCAGCCTGCGTTGGCTGTGTCAATGTTGGGTGATTCCAAGACTTAATGTAATCGCCTTTACCATTAGAATCATTTTGAAGATGGATTGTGCCATTTGACATAAAGTCTGCTGGAGTAAGCGTAGGATATATTGCTAAAATTTGGTCGTATAGTGCCATGTTAAGCTGTCCTTACCATAGATGCTTGGAAATATGTTCCATTAACACTTGCCTGTGTAATTTGTGAAACAGAAAAAAATCCATATATTTCAATATAGTCCGTACTACCATTTAAATACACAAGAGCAGAAACATTAGCAGCATATGCATATGGACCACTTGCTGCGCCTCCACTTTTATAAATAGAACCATTTTTATAAATTGCGGAAATAATTTCAGATGCAGAAACACCTGCACTAAGATTTCCGTTTACTTGATAATAACCAGCTACTAATGGTTGAAAACGATAATTTGTGGTGGCATCAAAAGCATTAGCAGTATCAAACTCTTTAGTTTGAAACACTATTTTTGTAAAAGTTGCTGATGTTAATGTTTGCGCTGTACTTTGATAAGCACTAAACGCTGGCATATTGCCAGATACCATGACGGTACCAGTAGCTGAAGGGAATGTAGCGGTGTTGCTACCAGCGACGGCAGGAACCGCTAAAGTCACACCGCCCGATGTTGCACCAGCTAGTATCGGATTAGTGACAGTAGGCCCAGTGGCCAATACTACATTACCTGTACCTGTGGCCGATGCAATATTAAATGGTTTATAGGCAACAAAGGTAATTAAATCTCCCGCAGTCGCACCACTTGCCAATACAACGCTAGTTCCATTGCTTGCAGTGTAATCGGCTGATCCCAGCTTAACGCCATTACGGAAAACCCAAATTAAACCAACGGTGTAACTTACCGTAAATGTAGTTTGACCAGCAGTCGCAGTAACTTCAGTAGAAGTAAAAATACTAGACGGCGTGGTCCAACTTGGAGCTGAGCCCACGCCATTGGTAGTCAAAACTTGACCGGCGGTACCAGGGGCTAAAAACCCTGTGGCACCAGCGCCAGTTTGATACGGCACATAATACGTACCACCGCCCGCCAAGTTGGTAGCAGTCCCTACACTTAATGCTGATTGCGATGTCCATGTAGGCGAACCAGTACCACCTGAAGTAAATACTTGACCGGTAGTCCCAGCGCTTACAAAAGCAGTCGTATTTGCTGCACTTTGATACGCCACATAACCTGAATTACCGCCCGCAATATTAGTAGCTGACCCAACCTGCAAAGAAGAGGGACTAGCCCAAATTGGAGCAGTAACCGTTCCCAAACTCATTAATAAAGTGCCTGAAGTAGTAGCGGCCAAATAGGCTGTGCTTCCCGCTCCAGTTTGATACGGTATTGCGTAAGACGATCCACCCGACAATGATGTGGCCAATGCGGCGGTACCACCAATAGACAATGAAGTGGCCGTACCCGTCAAACCTGTACCTGGTCCACTAAACTGCGTACTAGCAGTAATGGTTGTACCGCCTAAAGTAGTAAAGGCCCCCGCAGCAGCAACCGATCCACCAATTGCGGTACCGTTAATTGCCCCACCTGTGATAGCCACACTATTTGCATTTTGTGTGGACATCGTACCTAAACCGCTAATTGCAGTATTGGGGATAGTCGATGAGGCAGTCATAGCGCCAGTGCCGTTGCCATATACATAACCGGTCAACGTATTAGCGCCAGTGCCACCATAAGCCGCGCTTAAAGTACCACCTAATGTAATTGCGCCCGTAGTTGCTACGTTAGGTGTCAAACCAGTACTTGCAGCGCTAAACGAAGTCACTCCGTTAAACGCAGTCCAAGCAAACCCACCAACGCTAGTCCATTGCAGATACGATCCGCTAATTGACGGTGCAGTGATAAAGGCCGTTGTGCCAGCTCCAGTTTGATACGCCATGTTATTGGCCACACCGCCAGCTAAATTGGTTGCCGCGGTAGCTAAAGTGGCTGTGGCAGCGTTGCCACCAATAGATAGACTTGCAGCAGTGCCAGTTAAACCTGTGCCCGCTCCAGCAAACCCAGTGGCACTAAAAACGCCAGTGCTAGGTACGTAATACAGCTTGGAAGATGAGACGTATTCTTTTGAGGCCTGACCATTTGTGATTGAGACAAAGACAGGATAACGCGCTGACGAGCTAGACGTATCATTAGCAATCGCAACGCCCGGTGGTGGCGACGGGATTGGAGGCAGCATGTTAATTGCCGCTGTACGATACGAAATCGCCAGCGGTTCCGTTAATGTAAATTGGGGATAAGTTTGTTACTGAATACGCAATTGAAGTTCCAGGCTGCAATATGTAACCGTTACCTGAACCTGTTTGAGTGTTATTAACGCCACTGGGGCCGACGCTGATTGGTGCAGTGTTATTAATATTTGCCGTAATGATCACACCATTAACTAAAGCGCCCGAGCCTAACTGAACTGCGGTACCGGTGACTGCGATTGTCTTTTGGCCGCTAAGAATGGTATTTTGACCGCCACCTAAAGCTGAAACGTCAGCCGCAATTGAAGTCAATAAAGCGATCTCAGAGGTTTGATTTGCTGAAGTGGCCGCCCCAATTGGTAAAGGCAAAGCCGTAGCGCTAATGGCTTGAACCGCAGGAAAGTTATTGACACTGACTGTACTGATAATTGAACTGACAGGAATGTAAGTACCGGGTGTCGGGGTAGAACTTAATGTGGTGCCCTGGGTAATATTGCGCCAAGTAGTGCCTAAATATTGAGCAGGGGTGACATTAATGTTGTACTCGTCAACTTGCTGCAAATAATCATTCGTGTTGTAACCAGTGCCATTTGCCGTTGCAATCCAGTTGATGTAGCTAAACTGAGTCTCAGCCAATTGAGGTGTGGCAGGCACCCATGTTTGCGTAGTTGAGTTGTAAACATAAGACGCAATACTAAGCAATCCATTGGCCACATACGGCGCTGCCGAATCTAAGGTATTGGGATCAAAACCAATGTAAATCTGGCGATTGGGATGGCCTTGCTGATTTGTTCCCATGATTAACCTCTAGGTACGCCACCAGGCATTGCGTCAGGATGAATTGCACCGGCAGGTTGCTGACCTGGGCGCGGCATTTGTGGCTGAGCACCCATGCGTGGAGTTCCCGCTACACCAGGGGCAGCGCCGCCTGGAACACCAGGCATACCTTGTGGGGCCTGCGGTTGCTGTGGCATTGCAGCTTGGCGTTTCTTCTGCAATTGCTCCATGTGCTTCTGAATATGGGCGCGCATCATACCGGTTACGTCACCCGTCATTTGACCCGCCTGAGCATGCTTTTGAATATGATCAGCGTCATCATCGGCTTCGTGAACTTCAGCCAAAATGTGATTGACCATCATTTCATTTTCAATGTCAGGATCAATCGTGAACTTGTTACGATCATCGATCAAGATCTGATTACCCAACTCTGGGCCAAAAACATTCTCAACCATAGTGTCAAGTATCGGAGTAATGTCAAGGCGACGGCCATTGAGTTGCTGCGGTGGAATACCACGCAAGACGTTCATAGTGGCAATTTGCTGTTGCATGCGCTGCATGTTCATCACGAATGAAGTACCAGTCCATTGGAAGAAATAACGCTGACCCCATTGATTTGGTGGGATCGATTGCACAGTGGCTTTAACGCCAAGCTCACCGATGTTCAGGATGGATATGTCATCTTCGCGGAACTGGCAGTCGTATTCAAAGAATCGCTCCATCAATGGATTCAAAATCTCTTCTTCAAATCGTTCAGCATGGTCAACAATCGCCACAGATTGCTCTTGCATTTGAGCGCCAACTGCCTGAGCGTTTTTCTTACCCTGTGGCCTACCCATCATGGCTTCATTAGATTCTAAAGACTGGTGAATACGCGCTTCGATTGCGGCGCACATTTGCACAGAGTCTTTCCACAACTGTGGGAAGGATTGGAACTTGGTAGAGTTCGGATCAACCGGCCACACTGCTGCCAAACCAAATACCATCATGGCGTAGTTTGGATTCTTTTCAGGATCGGTCATAACGACTGGTAGCAATGAGTACATTGCGGAGTCTTGGCCCATATTCCAAAAGTCGTTTAAGTTCCACTGTAGGAACTTGACGGCTTCGATCTTGGACACACCGTTGAACGAACCGCTCAATCGATCGACTGGAGCTGACAAAATTGGACGTTTTTGACCCCATTGTGGAGCCTTAATAATTCCAATGATCTCGTTCTCGCCAGCGTAGTAAACGTAAGCGAGTTCTTTTTTACCTTTTTCAAACTCCAAGCGAACGTGCGCTTCATAGATCAAAGCGTACTTAAAGGTGCCTTCAGTTTTAACACCTGCATCCGATGTGCGCGCCTTTTGTGGATTGGTTTTTTCCTGACCTTTACGATCGGCCATCCAAGAAGATAGCTGACCTTTACCGTCAAGATCAATTACAAAAATACCCTCATCCATCATCTTTTGCACTTGGTCTTTAGACATGCGCAATTTGATGCAGGTAATGTCAGCCTTCTCAACACTTGGAGCCGTTGGGGGAATAACCACCAAATCTTCTGTGGCCACATCCACAATCTCAGGCCCCTCTTCCAATACCTCCATGGTATCTTCAGATTCCTCAAGATCGGTTGGATCTTCCATCTCCAGCGTTTCGCCATCAATGGTCTCAAGCACTGGATTGCGTTTTACAAAATCCGTAATGGTCTTGTAGTTGCGCTTCCAATCAATGTACAGGCTCCATTGACCGGTTACATCACCAGAGATCAAAATCGAACGAACAACGGACTTCAGATTAGTGCTGCGAATGTAATGCTCGAGCAATGAGAGCTGAGGCCCTGGGGTTTGTGGATCTGAACCAACTGCCTCAACGTGAGTGTACTTGTTTGGAAAAAGCTGCTTTAGCGCTCGCTTAGAACGAGCATTAATCGCGTCTCGAACTGCGGGTACATAGCACCTTGAGTTACCAACGTATTGCTGATTAGTGTCAGGTTGAGCGTTGTAGATATTCCAATACTCCACAATAGCGTCATTGGCTTCATCCCGATTTTTATACGCTTGCTGAATGGTTTTATAAAAACCCTCGCACTTTTCATAAATCTCAGAATCAGGCTGATCAGCCCAATTCTCAATCTCTTTTTTCTCGGTGCTTTCCTTTTCGATGGTGGGGCTATCGACTTTTTGGAGTTCCGGTTTCTTTTTCGCCATGATTATCGTTTAGGTAAAGCGCTCAAGTAAGGGGTTCCAGTGGAGTTTACAGCATTTGCACTCGTCTTTGATAACCGATTATCAGGCTGATTCATAGCAAAGGTCAATGCTTCTAAACCCTCAATTAAAGTTTTTGCTGAATTTTTCTGTGGTTCAGCTCCACGCTCCCCACCGGACTTGATTGGCCAGTGGTAGCCCCCCGATAACGCCTTGAGTGTGTTTTCAGCCCGATCATCGACTTGGAACATCCTGCGCCCGTTCATTTCAGTACGGATCATGGGGCTGAGTGCTGACCTGCTCATGATTGCGTTTTCAGCCCGATTAGGGGTGAACCCTGATGACTTGAGAGCACTGATCAATGGGTTTCGCCCAACCTGATCGTACACATCGGCTGGTACCCAAGTCGTCACTTTACGTCCAGGATAGACCGCTCGAATCAAAGCGACCACATCGGGGATCGCATCGTTTGGCATGAGTGGTGACACCCAGTCGGCCAATACCGTCATGTTTCGCCCATTGACCGCCACCAAGCAAGCTGTGGTTTCAGTCCCCGTGGCATTGCAAGCAAGAAGCAAAGCGTCACGACGATTGAGCTCAGCATCCTGCACAATGTTTGCTTGGCCAAAATCGCCATAGACCGGCACCCCAGAGAACACCCGAAGCGAGTAGGCTAAGGCGTTTAGGATGTCTCGTTTACCTGACGGGAAGTTCAAAATCTGGCTGATCAACTGCTGGTGCTTAGCGCGCCCCCCAACCAAGATGATGTCCCCCGCAATGAAAAACGGACGCAAGCCCATGATGAACTGCGCTTTATCTCGATCTTGTGGAGCGTTGATTGGGCGAATATCTAGGTGTTTTCCCGTAGTGAGCGCATGGGCGCGGATTGGTTGCAAGAGCCAGTCATCAAGCGAGTTCTTCTCAATTACCACTTCAGCGTTATCGTGACGTTCACTCATTTCAAACGCGCCCCGCACGATCTCATCTGGCTGCCAATAGTGGCCGCCCGACTCATGAACGTAGATTGTCGTCCCCATACGAGACACCGTGACGGTACCCGTTTGGTCCGACTTTTTGACTTCCACCGTACGCGCCGGGTCCATGATCACAACCTTTGGACTGTATGTAGTGGGGGCGATGTCAGCAACCGCAATCATTTCTTCGGTAAATGGTTTACCTTGAGAACCTGCCGCAATGAGCATGTATTCCTGCATAAATTCCCGCAGCATCCCCTCCCTGGCGTATTGATCCCGCTTTTCCCGTATCCACTCCATCGGATAACGATCCGGCCAAAGTGACTGAGCCTCAGGGTCATCAATATCGCGATCGCAGATGGGGAACTTTGCACTGACCCAGCTTGGCGAATTTAACGCCCGTGTGATCAAACAATCGTCAGCCAGCGGTGTACCTGTAATTCGGATTTTCCCAAACTCTTTGTCCAAGGCAGGCATGAGCTGGAGGTGAATCTTCTTCCAATTCTTATCAACCGTGAAGGTATCACGCACCGATTCCAAGTTTTCAATGTCATCAAGGTAAGCGCGGTCAGGACGCATGTCAAAGTGCTTGTAGCCTCGAATCTCCTCTTCCCAACCGTGAGCCTCTAGCAAAACTTCATTTTTGAGCAATATCTTGTTTTCAGCCCACACTTCCCCTTTGAGATCCCCAAAGAGCTGCTTGATCTTGGAGTTGGTCAATATCTCATGCTTGATCGCTGACAACCTTTGGCAAGCCTTGGTGTAGGTCTCACCGAATATCAGGCAGTACTTAAAGTTGATAAATCCCGCTTCCATCAAAAGGAACTCTTCAGAGAGAGTGGATTTTGCCCCTTCTCGAAAAGCCTCAATACACACATTCTCATCGGCACTCGCCCACAAATCCATGATTGAAATATGGAAGGTTGGCGAAGCCTGACGGTGACGATGGTTGAACAACATCGCTGAACCGAGCGCTCGGTCAGTGCTAATTGCTTTGAGTATCGCTTCATTCGATAGAGACATGGGGCTACCTTTAGTGACGGTGGGGTCAGTATAGCGGAACTACTGGCGACTACAAGAATATACGCAATGTGTGCAAAGGATTGTAACTATGCGCGGTTGGGGGGACGGGCCGCCCGCACGTTGCACCCCCAGTCCGGGGGGAGGGGGAGGTTACCAAAGTTAGTTAGCGCTTACTTACATAACGAAGAGAGCCCCCAGCCCCTACCC
>Ga0209698_10000651_pt1 | contig 39469 bp, 34 predicted proteins | sample LitLauG_LLR_2012_FD_187203 | JGI IMG/M metagenome (GOLD analysis project Ga0209698, IMG submission 187203) | Freshwater sediment microbial communities from Pennsylvania, USA - Little Laurel Run_MetaG_LLR_2012 (SPAdes) (version 2) | ecosystem: Environmental > Aquatic > Freshwater > Creek >... | reverse complement strand
CTGCTGGAGCGCGGTTACAAGGTCGATGTAGTCGATCTTTTCTGGTTTGGCAATCATCTGCCCCGCCAGGTTGGGACTCTGAACAAAGACATTTTTCAGTTGACGGTCGAGGATCTCGAACCCTATGACCAGGTCGTGTTCATGGCCGGACTGTCGAACGATCCCATGGCGGAGTTTTCCCCGGCCAAGAATTTTGTGTTCAACGCAGCCGCCCCAGCCTATCTCGGTTACATCGCAAAGATCGCAGGCGTCAAGCGCTACGTCTACGCCAGTTCCTGCTCGGTCTACGGATATACAGAGAACGAGTTATTCGACGAAACCCGGCCGGTCAGTTCGAGTTATCCCTACGGTATCTCGAAACTCCAGGGCGAACAGGCCGTCATGCAGTTGAGCGATCAGAATTTCTCCGTGATCTCGCTGCGCAAGGGCACGATCTCCGGCTATAGCCCGCGCATGCGGCTGGACCTGATCATCAACACCATGTTCAAGTCGGCGATGAAGGACCGCGTCATCACGGTGAACAATCCGTCGATCTGGCGGCCGCTGCTGGCCATCGACGACGCGGCCACGGCTTATATCCGCGCCATCGAAGCCAACGAGAAAATCTCCGGCATCTTCAACATCGCCTCGGGGAACTACACCGTGGGCGAAGTGGCGGATCTGGTCAAGAGTGCGATCGCCGAACGCCTGAACCTGCAGACGACCCTCAACATCAAGCACATTCAGGATTTCCGGAACTACAAGGTCTCGACACAAAAAGCGGCGAACGTGTTGAGTTTCCATCCCGCCGGAGATGTGAAGTCGATTGTGTTCGACCTGATCGACAACCTCAAGAAATTCGAGGATCTCGATAATCCCCAATACTCGAATATCCAGACATTCAAGAAAATCGAGAACGGAATCGCCATTCACGATATGGCCAGCGCAGGCGTATGAACACCTTGCTTTCAGGCGAAGAACGGCAAGTCGAGTCCTGGGCCTCAGCAGAGGGCTCGTCGCGGAACTGCGCCAGCACGGTCGAAGTGGACCGCGTGACCGAGGCCGAGTGGTCGGCACTGATGGCCGGCTTCGACGACGCCAATATTTATCAGACGTGGTCCTACGGCGCGGTGCGCTGGCAGGAGAAGAATCTGAGTCATCTGATCCTGAAGCGCTCGGGCAAAGCAGTGGCCATGGCGCAGCTGAGAATTCTGCGGCCAGGAAATCTCCGGTTGGGAGTTGCGTATCTTCGCTGGGGGCCGATGTGCCAGCAGCGGAAAAGAGAACTTGATCCTGAGATTGTGCAAGCTCTGGCGGAGGCGTTACGCAAGGAATATGTCGAGAAAAGAGGACTGCACCTCGAACTTTTGCCGAATGCTTTCACCGGCTCCGGGCGCGCACGAATCTTCCAATCGGCATTCGGGCGATTCGATGCCAAGCCTGGCATCGGCGCCGAAGAGTACAGAACCTTCGTTCTCGATCTCTCGCCATCGCTCGAAGACCTGCGCAAAGCTCTCGACAAGAAGTGGCGCAACCAGCTGAACGCGGCGGAGCGTTCACCACTGACCATTTCGAAGGCCGGATCTGAGGACTACGGTAGATTCCGAGCACTCTACGACGAAATGTGGCAGCGCAAGAAATTCGATACATCCGTGAGCGTCGAGGAATTCGGCCACATTGAGGAACGCCTGCCACCCACGCAGAAGATGTGTGTGTGGATCTGCGAACATGCCGGCAAGCCGGTCGCAGGAATCGTAGTTTCTGCCCTTGGAGAATCCGCCATCTACCTGCTCGGAGCCACCAACGACGAGGGAATGAAGGTGAAAGCTTCCTACCGCCTGCAATGGGCCATGATCGAGTGGCTCAAGGAGCGCGGGACGCGCTTTTACGACCTGGGTGGAATCGATCCTGAGTCGAATCCCGGGGTCTACCATTTCAAAAGCGGTTTCTCAGGCGCGGACGTGTGTCACATCGGTTCGTTTAGCGCGTGCGATAACCCGCTCAGTGCAGCCATGGTCAAGACTGGACAGGTCCTGCGTAGCGGCTGGCGGCAACGTCATGCCCGGCCCGCGACTGGAGCAGGCAATCCGCTAAAGGCGGCGCTATGAGGCGGGTAGTCGAACCCATCTCGCGGGTGGCGGCCTACGGCAAGCGGCACGGGATCCGTGCCACCGTGGAACGGGCTGGTCTGTTTCTGCGCAGACTGTTTGCCTCGAATCGGATGGTGCTGTTCTACCTGGACTTTCCCAGCGAAGAGCCGTCCGACGACACGACCTTGTCCGCGGAACTGGCCGACAACCTAAGCGTTGAAGTCATGCATAGCCGGGAGGAAATGGCTTCCGAGGACTGGGAACGCGTGTTGAACTTTTGGAATCCCGACCTCTGCCGGCGCAGCTATACCGAGCGCTTTCGCCAGGGCGCGTCGCTCTGGCTGATTCGCTGTGACGGAAATCTCGCCGGCTATGGCTGGACGATCACAGGCTGCACCGTCGAGCCGCACTATTACCCTCTGGGCGCAAACGATGTCCACCTGTTTGATTTTCTGGTCTTTCCCGAATACCGGGGCCGCAATCTTAATCCTAATTTGTTGAACTTCATCTTGAGTCAGTTAGCCGCCGAGCGCCTGACGCGGGCCTATATCGAGGTTCGCGAGTGGAACCACCCGCAGCTCAAATCCCTGGCAAAGACCTCATTCAAGCTCCTCGGCGTTGCCCGCAAAGCGACGCTGTTCGGATTAACTTTCGTGCAGTGGACCAGCACGCCGGTTCCGGTTTTCTCCGAGAACGCACAGGTTCCGGCTAAGAAGCACAATCAAGTTCGCATTTTTTCCCGCTAAACATCCATCGTCATCATGAGCGTAAACCCCGGCATCGCGAAGACATCCGTAGCCGAATTCATCGGGCGCGGAATCAAGCTGGGCATCAGCCTCGGCTGGTTCGCTCTGGATTCCGGCGGTAGCGCTCTGTGCCGCCTGCTGGGCAAGAAAAAAACCGGGACTGCTGTGGTGCTCTACTATCACGGTGTCCCCGACAGTTATCGCGGCGAATTCGAGGCGCAGATGCTACTCGTCTCTCGCCTGGCCAGACCGTTGGCGCTCGGCGATCTGAATGATCTTCCCGAGGGCACCCATTCGGCAGCCGTTACGTTCGACGACGCGCTCAGCAGTGTGGTGGAGAACGCGGTTCCCGTGCTCGAGCGGCTGGGGATTCCCGCCACCATCTTCGTGGTGACCGAGAGTCTGGGCACAATTCCGGAGTGGGGCAAAACTTATTACGCTCCCGACGAACGCGTCATGTCAGAGGAGCAATTGCGCAACCTTCCCAGCCTCATCAGCGTTGGCTCACACAGTCTTACGCATCCTGATCTGGCGGCAGTGAATGAGGAAACAGCAGCCCGTGAAATTCGAGGCTCACGCGAAGAATTGGAACGCCGGCTGCAGCGACCGGTCACCCTGTTCGGATTCCCCTACGGATCCCTTGACAGCGTCGCGGTTCGCCATTGCCGCGAAGCAGGATACCAGCGAGTCTTTACGACCGTGCCGGCAATGATTAGAGGCGACGCCAACGAGTTTGTCATCGGACGGGTCGCCGCCGATCCCTGGGATTGGCGTGTGGAATTCCGGCTGAAAGTCCTGGGCGCGTATTGCTGGACTCGCCACATAACGGCGGCAAAGCATGCGCTGCGGCATTTTTTCTCAACGGCGCGGAGTAGTTCTTCGGAATCAGCCACGCTGGCGACCCGGCCGCTGCGCTAGCGCGATTCCGCGCAAACCGACAATCAAGAATTTCATTTTTTAGCAATCTGATGTCAGCCATTTCCCAAAGCTACGAAAGCATCCGCGCCAGCATCGGCAAACTGTTCCGTGCCGACGGGTTGAAGAGCACCGTCTTCCGCGGCGGCGCTTGGCTGGGAGCCGGAAGCTTCCTCGAACAGGCGTTCCGGTTCGGCCGCAACATGTTGCTGACCCGCCTGCTGGCTCCGGAAGCTTTCGGAACCATGGCCATCGTCCTCTCCGCGACCACCTTGATTCAGGTGCTGGCGGAGGTGGGAGCCCGCGAAGCGCTGATTCAGAGCCCGCGAGGCACCGAAGAGGGTCACGTGGGCGCCGCCTGGTGGATGTCGGTTGGCCGGTCGCTCTCCATCTATTCCGTCATCTTTGTTCTCGCTCCGTTCATTTCCCGGTTTTACGGCAACGCGGAGCTGGCGGCGCTGGCACGCATCGCCACGCTCAGCATTGTCTTCGACGGGCTGATGAGTCCCCGCGCGATTGTGGCCCAGAAAGAAATGAAGTATTCCAAGTGGGCGGCGATCAACAACGGCGGCGGAATATTGGGCGTGCTGACTACCGTCGTGCTGAGCTACTTCCTCCGCGACGTATGGGCACTCGCCATCGGATACTGCTCCGAGAACGCGGCCCGCTGCACTTTGTCGTACATTCTGTGCCCGTATCGTCCGAAGCTGCACATCGATTTCACGGCCCTGCGCGACCTGTGGCGGTTCTCGCGCGGACTTTTCGGACTGGCGTTGCTTAACCTGATCTTCACCCGGGCTGATATTTTCGTGCTGGCTAAGATGTATCCCGCGGCAAAGCTGGGCCTTTACTCCATGGCGATCTATCTGGTGCAGACGCCCAGTTCCTTTCTTGCCGCGATTTTGTGCCAGACCTTACTGCCGGCCCTGTCGCGCATTCAGGGCGATCATGCCCGCATGAACCGCATCCTTTTGCAGGTCACCAGTGCGACGGTGATGCTGGGGCTGCCCGCGCTGGTGTTCGCCGGATTCTGTGGGCGCTCTCTGCTGACGCTGATCTACGGGCAGCGCTACAGCGCGGCTGCCGTAGCGCTGGCGCTGGCCGCGTTCGCGTCGCTTCTGAACATTTTGAACATACAGCTCACGCTCATGTTCTACGCCAAGGGAGAGCCCGGGCTGCACCGGCGCAGCGTGGCGGCGATGGCGTTGATCGTGCTGCTTTTGATTTATCCGCTGGCAAAGACTTTCGGTCTTTGGGGAGGCCAACTGGCCTGCGTGATCGCGGTTATCGTCGGCTACGCGCTGCAGTTGGAGCGCATCCGCAAGGTCACCGGCCTGCGCCTGTCCGAATACGGAAAAATCTTCCTGATTCCGGCGATGGCATCCCTGGTCATCGTCGCGATCTGGCTTGCTACCGGAAGCATCGGAGCGCTGGCCCGGCCCGCCCCGAACCTGATCCTCGGCATCCTTGCCTGTCTTCTGGCGTATGGCTTCGCCGGGATCTTCTTTTTTCGCGGTACCCGGCAGCCAGCATGATCGGCACCGCAAGTATAGCTAGCAAATAGGGCGAAGAGGGAAGTGCTCAAAAGGACCGCGGGAGCGATGAAATCGGCTTTTCAAAATGGATCCCAGAATGGGAAGAAATACTCGAAAGGACACGCCCAAAAGTATTACTTCTTCTACACTTATCTGCTTGTCCTTCTGTGTCTTGGCGGATGTGTTGGGCTGAAATACTCTTTATCCGGGCGTACTTTTCTTCACGGTCACAAATCTGTCGCCCACGAGTTATCCATGACGCGCAAACTCCCCCACGCACTCTTCACGCTGATTCTCGGCTTCGTGTTCTCGGGCAACGCTCACGCAGCTACCTATTACGTCGCAGCCAACGGTTCGGACAGCAACAACGGCACCTCGCAGAGTTCGCCGTGGGCCCATGCGCCGGGCATGTCGGCTGCAACCGGACTGGCGGCCTCAACCCGGATCAACGCGGGCGATTCGATCATCTTCCGGGGCGGTGATACCTGGCACTTCAATTCGACCGCACCATCGATCTCGACCTGGAAGTGGACCGCAAACGGAAGCTCGGGCAGCGACATTTATATCGGCGTCGATCAGACCTGGTATACGGGCAGTTCGTGGACTCGGCCCGTCCTGACGGGAGACAACCCGGCGAGCACCTCCTTTGTAGGCAGTTGCGCTCACGATCTGAGCAATACCGCGCCGATTTCGATCGATGGAACCTATTGGCAGTTCGACAACTTTGAAATCACTGGAATTTGCTGGTCCAGCACGGGTAACAATGGCAACGGCTTCTTTACCGCGAACGCGGGGCCCGGGCAGTTCTCGAATATCTACTGCCATGGCTGGACTGCGACTAGCGGATCGTCCGACAACTTTCCCTGCTTCACAGCCTTTTTCAGTGGAAGCACGGACATCACGGTGGGGCCGGGCGTGGTCGTCGACGGTTCGGATTCGCCCCACTTCACGGCCGGAAGCTCCAGTTGCCAGTCGATTCGCGGGGATGCCTGCGCCAGCGGCCAGGCGATGAACGGCAGTCGTTTCGCCAACGTCTACCAGTCAGTGTTTCGCTACGTAAGCAACATTCTGGTGACCAGCGACTGCAAGACGATTCACGACAACCTGTTCGAGTACCTGTATGAGACCTACTCGGGCGCTTCCGGCGTCCAGCACCCGAACGTGATGAATTGCCTGGGCGGGACGGCCAACACGGACCTGTACTTTTACAACAACACCATCCGCAACACCTTCGTTCACGAAGACGTTTATCTCGCCCTGCGCACCAATGCCTACGTCTTCAATAACGTGTTTTTCAACAACATGTCGTGCCCCTCGGGATGTTCCCCCGCAGGCTTCATGTATGTAAACAATGCGGGCGGAGCCAATTCCACGGTGTCGTTCTACTTCTACAACAATACGGTGGACAGTTCGAGTCTGGTGGATTTCGCTCCCAGTAATGCGCCGCTGCTCCCCTTTAGCGGAAACGGGATCTTTCAGAACAATCATTTCATCGGTATTTCTTCCCTCGGCGGCGCTTATACCAATAGCGGAGCCGCTTCGCTGAAGGTGAGCGACAACGGCAATGAGGTCTACCAAACGGTGAGTGCGGCCAACGGGCAAGGGTATACGGCCAGCAACAACTACGCGCCGACAGGGTCCAGCGGCGCGACGGTAGGTACCGGTGCGAACTTGAGTGGGAACTGCTCTGTTTTCAGTTCCGACAACGACTTTTGTATGGGCACCAGCGGCAGCGTGCTGGAAGCGAACGGAAGCGGCGGCCAACTGGCGAACTTTCCGGCGATCAGCATGACCTCGCGGCCTGCGAGCACGGCATGGGATGCAGGGGCCTACATGTATGGGAGTTCGACAAGCAAGCTGAATCCCCCGACGAATCTTTCCGCCACAGTCCAATAGTCGGCGGATCGCCTCATCGCGGTGAAGCAACTCTATTCGACTGCTACTCTCTGCTGTGGCCGAGCGTAGCAGTTTTCCACCTTACGAATTTCAAGCTCGATCGTGCCATCCCCTCCGGATGGAGATCTCACAACCGGATGCTTCGGCCGTCTCGCTAAGCCTTCGGCGCCCGCAGCCGGGTTTTTGAAAGCCACGTAGTCCATGGAACCTAAACACCTAAGATTTGGCGGCGGAGTCGGCCAGACGATCGTGAATCCGATCGTCCTGGTGGTCGTATTGATCGCCGGCCTGCTGATCTGCTTCGGAGGGCGGAGAAAGGCGCTGGCCGCATTTCTGGCGGGAGCCATGCTGATTCCCGTCGATCAGATTCTGCTGATCGGTTCGCTGCACTTCCCCATGCTGCGGGTGCTGATTCTGTTTGGTGGTATTCGGATGCTGCGGGCGAAGTTCGCGGGGGCAAGGTTGCTCGGCGCTGGGTGGAACCGCATTGACCCGGCCATGATTGTACTCACGATGTTTATCGCCGTGAATGGTGTCTTGCTGTACGGTACAGAACAAGCGGTGGTGGTTTACCAGCTGGGGAACATTTATTCCGCGTTCGGGGCATATTTTATTCTTCGGCACTTGATCCACGACGACGCCGACGTAATGCTGACCATCCGCACGTTCGCCTACATCGCTCTGATCGTCGCGGCGATCATGACTTACGAACAGGCCACCGGGAAAAATCCTTACTATGCGTATCTGGGCGGCGCACACGCCTCCATGTACGGCTCGGCCCTGGAGCGCGGGGCTCGATTTCGGGCCACCGGTTGCTTCGGCCATCCCATTCTGGCCGGGACCTTCGGCGCGATTTCGTTCCCTCTGTTCGCCGGCTTGTGGCGGAGAGACAGAAAATATCGGCTGGTCGCTGTGATGGGAATCGGGTCGGCTGCGATCATCGCCTGGGCCGCGAACTCCAGCACCTCACTGGTGGGATTCGCCGCAGGAGTCGCTGCGCTCTGCTTGTGGCCCTTGCGCACGTACATGCGTCCCCTCCGCTGGGCGATGCTACTCGCGCTGGTAAACCTGCAACTGGTGATGAAGGCGCCGGTGTGGCATCTGATTACGCGCATTGACGTCACCGGCAGCTCATCGTCCTACCATCGCTACCAGCTGATCAACCAGTGCATTCTGCACTTCAGCGACTGGTGGCTGATCGGAACCAAGAACTACGCCGACTGGGGCTGGGATTTGTGGGACCTCTCGAATCAGTACGTGGGCATCGCAGACGTGTCGGGACTGCTTCCACTGCTGGCGTTTGTTGCGATGATTGTCTTCGCCTTCAAGTATGTCGGAAAGTCGCGCCGCATCGCCCCCGACAAAAAGCAGGAATGGTTCGTTTGGGCGCTGGGCGCGTCGCTGTTTGCCAACGTGGTCGCATTTTTCGGCATCGGTTATTTCGACCAGACGATTGTGGCGTGGTACGCCTTGCTGGCGATGATCCCCGTGGTCGCGCATTCGATTCGCAAGGCGCGGCGGGCGGAAGCACAAAAAGCCGCACCGGATGAGATTGCGCCGGCCGCTCTTGAGACCGAACCGGAGACGATGCAGATCCCCAATTTCGTCTGAGTTGGGAGGTCTACACTAAGGACATCCACCTTTCCCCAGGAACAACACCATGAAGCTATCCGTCGTCATCTTGTGCTGGAACGACCTGAAGGTCATCGGCGACTGCCTGCAATCGATCTATGCGGGCACACGCTCGACCGAATTCGAAGTGATCGTCTCCGATAACGGCTCAACGGACGGGTCCGTCGAGTTTATCCGGGAAAATTATCCACAGGTCCACATCATTGAGAACGGAAGGAATCTCCGGTTTGCCAAGGGGAACAACGTCGCCATTCAGGCGAGTCAGGGTGAATACGTTCTGATCCTGAACCCGGATACGATTATTCACGAAGGCGCGCTCGACAAAATGGTCGAGTTCGCCGACCGGCATCCAGAGGCGGGAGCGCTTGGCTGCCGTGTCGTGAACCTCGATGGCTCTTATCAGGAGCATGCACGGCCACTACCGACCATGCACGCCGAATGGATGGCGGCGCTGCACCTGGGCCCGCTGGCGGTGCTATCCGACTTCTTTAATCCCGGCAAGTACGTGGGCTGGAAAGGAAACGACGAGCGCACCGTGGGCTGGCTGGCGGGCTGCTTCATCCTGATAAAGGGCGACTTGCTCAAGCAAATGGGCGGCTTCGACGAACAGTTCTTCTATTACTTCGAGGACACCGATCTTTGCCGCCGCGTCTGGGCAGCGGGAAAGACTGTGCTCTACACGCCGGATATCTCCATCATCCATCTGAAAGGAACCTCGACCAAGAAGCGCTTCCCGCTTGGGTTCGAGCTGGACAAGCAGGTCACCAAGTACCGCTACTTTTATAAGTGCGACGGGCGCAAGGGGGCGATTCGCTGCCGCCGGGTTTCCATCGCATGGCTGCTGGTCCGCCGCCTCGGTTTGGGACTTCTGCAACTTTTCCGCCCGGATGAGCAGCGGGCACTGCGCTTGCAGCTCTACAAAGTATCGATGGAATGGAATCTTCGCGTCGATCCCGTGCGACTCGTAGAAAATGGCGAAGAGCCCCAACTTGCAGATCCTCCCCTGGATCGCGTGCTTGAGCGATAGCGAACCACGCACAACCTAAGCGAATAAACCACAGACGCAAGGAAGACACGCACCGACCATGAAGATCGCAGTCATTGGCGCCAACGGGCAGTTGGGCAAGGATACGGTTGAGGCTTTCACGAAAAACGCGGATGAAGTTTGCGCGCTCACGCACGCCGACATCGAATTATCGGAGATCGATTCCGTTGCGACCCGTCTGCGGGAGATCCATCCCAGCGTGATTGTGAATACGGCGGCCATGCACCACGTGGAAAACTGCGAGCGGGAGCCGCAGAAGGCGTTCGCGGTCAATGCGCTGGGCTCGCGTAACCTGGCCACGGTAGCCCGCGACCTCGATGCAGTCCTCGTGCACGTAAGCACAGACTATGTTTTCGACGGCGCGAAATCGAGTCCATACGAGGAGTCGGACGCGCCCCGGCCGTTAAACGTATACGGCAACACGAAGCTGGCGGGCGAATACTTTGTCCGTTCTACGACCGACAAGCACTTTGTCGTGCGCACCTCGGCGATTTATGGACGCAATCCCTGCCGAGCCAAGGGTGGATTGAACTTTATCGAGCTGATGCTCAAGTTGGCCAGAGAGCGCGGCGAAGTAAAAGTGGTCGACAGCGAATTCGTAACGCCAACCTCGACCGCGGAACTGGCGCGGCAACTGGTTGCGCTCAGCCGTTCCGATGCGTATGGGCTCTACCATGCGACGGCGGAAGGAAGCTGCTCCTGGCATGAATTTGCGCGGGAAATTTTTGCGGCTACCGGCACAAAAGTAAACCTGCTGGTGGCTGGACCGAACGAGTTCCCCGCCAAAGTGCCGCGCCCGAAGTACTCTGTCCTCGAAAACCGCGGTTTGAAGGCGGAGGGACTGAATGTCTTCAAGCCCTGGCGGGCTGGAGTTCATGAGTATCTCAATCAGGCCAAGTCGGCCGTCTCGGTCTAGGCCTTCCGACGAAACTTCCCCGTGTGGGGACCGACATAAGGACGCAATGAGCAAACGGGTTTCACCAGATCCTCTTTCGTGGATACCGCGTATCGTCTCCAAGCTCTACAGCCTGTGGCTGGTGTGGACGTATCCTTTTGCATCTGTCGGGAAAGATTTCTGGGCGCACTACACCTTAGATTTGCGGCGCCTGGTAGCGCCGTACGTGAAAATTGGGAAGGGTGTTGGTGTTGATCAGGATGTGTGGCTGAACATTCCCTTTGTTCCGACCAGCCCCGAACCAGTCATCGTGTTGGAAGACGGCGTCAGGATCGGGCGTCGGTGCATGATCTCGGCCAAGAATCGCGTCCAAATCGGGCAGAACGTTATCTTCGGCCCGTCCGTGCTGGTTACCGATCACCTGCATGCCTTCGAAGATGTCACGGTTCCTATCGTGTTCCAGGGAATCACGGAAGGCGGAACCGTCCGAATCGAAGAGGGCTGCTGGCTCGGATTTGGCGCCGCCGTGGTGTGCAATCACGGTGAACTGGTGATCGGGAAGAATTCCGTGGTCGGCGCGAACTCCGTCGTGACCCGCAGCGTGCCCCCGGGTTCAGTGGTCGTGGGGAATCCCGCCAGAATCGTGAAGCGGTTCGATCCAACCAGAGGTGAGTGGGTTCTGGGTGGCGCTACTGGGCTCGCAGACTCGCTCAAGCAAAGCGCAAAAGTATGATTTCGGTCATCATTCCCGCGCACAACGAGAGTTCCGTGATCGCTCGTACTCTGAAGTCGATCACCGACGGCGCCCAGCCCGGAGAACTGGATTTGGTTGTCGTGTGCAACGGGTGCAGCGACGACACGGCGGCAGTTGCCCGAAGTGCTTATCCACAGGCTAATGTGATCGAGACAAGCACGGCGAGCAAGACTCATGCCCTAAACCTGGGGGACGAGGCGGCTCGCGGCTTTCCGCGCATTTACGTGGACGCGGATGTGGTCGTCTCGGTGGACGCGATTCGCAGCCTGGCGCGACGGCTGGAACGAGGCGATGTGCTTGCCGTTGCGCCGACGCCAGTTTACGAGCTTGCCGGTTGCTCCTGGGCGGTTCGCGCTTTTTACGATATCCGCTCCCGGCTTCCTTCCGCTGGTGAGGGCATCGGCGGTTCTGGAGTGTACGCCTTGTCGCAGGCGGGCCGCGAACGGTTTGGCGAGTTCCCCGCGCTTACCGCGGACGATGGCTACGTCCGCATCCAGTTTCAAGCGGAGGAACGGGAAACCGTCCGTGAGGCCAGTTCGAAGGTGTTTCCGCCGCGAACGATCAAAGATCTGATTGCCACCAAAACCCGTGCCCACTACGGCTCGTTTGAGTTGGCAAGCCTTTTTCCTAGACTCTGGCAAAACCGGGGCGAGAGCAACAACCGGACCCTGCTCCGTTTGTTCCGAGATCCGCGCCTGTGGGTCAAGCTGGCAATCTATTGTCTGACGACTTCCATCGCGCGGAGGCGTGCTCACACACGTCTCTCCGCTGGTGCCGCAGGCTGGGAGCGAGACAAGACGTCCCGCGCCACAGCCTAACCAACATGCTCGAAACCATCACAGCTTCTGCAGTGACTACGGCTTCTCTCGCTACCCTCGGATTGGCGGGCGGTGCTGCTTATCTCTCGCCCGGGCTCTGGCGCTATTACCGCATGAACCGTATTCGCCGAGAACTGGTGAAGAACCGAACCCTCGTTTTGACCTATGACGACGGCCCTAGTTTGCTTACGCCGCAGCTTCTCGATCTGCTCCAGAGCGCTGGCGCCCGGGCGACATTTTTCCTGCTGGGGCGGAACGCAGCGCAACACCCAGAGATCATCGAACGCATGGTTCGCGAAGGACACGACGCCGCCTGCCATACCGACCAGCACCTGAACGCATGGAAAACGCTGCCCGGGAAGGCCATCGCCGACATTAATGCCGGGTATCAGCGGCTTTCGCCCTGGGTTCAACCGAACGGAATGTTCCGTCCGCCTTACGGCAAAATGACATTTCCCACCTACCGCTCGCTTCGGCGCCGGGGTGCTTCGGTCTGGTGGTGGACCATTGATTCCGGAGATACCCACGAAGTTCTGCCTAGCGTGAGCGCGGTGGCGGAAAGAGTGCAACGGGAAGGCGGCGGTATCGTCCTGATGCACGACCTGGACCGCACTCAACCCCGAAATGATTTTGTGCTCGAACTGACAGCCAAACTTCTGGACGTCGCGCATCGGGAGTCGCTCAACATCATGCCCCTGAGGCAGCTATGCGTGTAAAGAATGCGCCAAGCCGCGGCAAAGTGCTGGCTGTCGCATCCAGTGGCGGCCACTGGGTCCAATTACAGCGCGTCGTGCCGGCGTTCGAGAGTTTTGAAATTGTGTACGTCACCGTGCTCGAGTCCTATCGCTCGCAAGTGCCGGAAAACAGATTTTATTGCGTGAACGACGCCACGCGCTGGAACAAGCTGGGATTGATTCGAATGGCGCTCCGGCTGGCTTGGATTGTCGCCAAGGAACGGCCCGCTGTCGTCATCTCCACCGGTGCGGCGCCGGGATACTTCGCCCTGCTTCTCGGACGTTGGCTCGGGGCCAGAACGATCTGGATCGACAGCATGGCCAATATTGAGGAGGTCTCACTGTCCGGATCGCGCGCTGGGCAGCATGCAGACCTGTGGCTCACGCAATGGCCGCACTTGGCCCGGCCCGAAGGGCCGCACTACGGAGGATCGGTTCTGTGATTTTTGTTACTGTTGGTTCCCAGGAGCCATTCGATCGCCTCATCCGTGCCGTTGACGAATGGGCCGGAGCACGCGCCCGAAGCGATGTGTTCGCTCAGGTCGGCAACTCCGCGATTCGCCCGCAGCACATGGAATTCAAGCAGTTTCTGGAGCCCGCGGAATTCGGCCGCATCATGCGGGAAGCCAGCATCATTGTGGCCCACGCCGGGATGGGCTCGATTATTTCAGCGCTGGAGTTGGGTAAGCAGATTGTCGTATTGCCGCGGCGGGCGAGTTTTCGTGAGACCCGCAACGATCATCAGGTTGCAACTGCAGAGCGCTTTGGCGCGCAAGGCCGAATCCTTGTAGCCCATGAGCAGAAGGATCTGGCGGAAAAACTCGACTATGCCCTTACGCTGGGCTGCGCCAAGTGCATCGACACGCAAGCATCTCCACGGCTGCTGGCGACCATCCGCTCCTTCCTGGACGGAAGTTCATGCCAGCTTGATCCCGTGGGCGCGGTGAGCGCTGGCACGTCTGCCGCGGCAGAGCGATCCGGGTTCATGGAGCCCGCGGTGACCGCGCCTCCGCGAAGGTCACGCTAGTCACTGTAGGTATTGTCCTTCGGTGAGCATTCCCACAGTTTGAAGGAATCAATTGAGCCGCGACCTCGGCTTAAGATGATGCAGTGGATGATGGGCAACGGTATCCCCGAATAACAGAACGAAACTGGAGAGCTTTCCTGACTATGCAGACGACCGATATTGAACACGAAATTCGCGGTTTCCTTGCGGCAAACTTCATGGCCGGCCGAAACGAAGAACTGAGAGATGACGAGCAGTTGCTGGGCAATGTGGTCGATTCCACGGGAGTGATCGAGTTGGTGGTTTTTCTGCAGGATCGCTTCGGCATCGTGGTTGATGACGAGGAAGTGGTGTCCGACAATCTGGAAACCCTAAAGAATGCAGTCGCATTCGTAGAACGCAAGCTCCAAAGTAAGAGCTAAGAACAAAGGCTGTATCTCGCCTCCCCCAGTAGTCGATCTTTCTTAATTTTCTAGAACAACCATCCAACTGAGGCGTACTCGTTCCCTATGCAAAACACTGTGATTATCGGGGCAGGTCCGTATGGGCTCTCCGTGGCTGCCCATCTACGGCACCGCGGCATTCCATTTCGTATCTTCGGCCGTCCCATGGACAGCTGGCGCTCGCACATGCCGAAGGGCATGATGCTGAAGTCCGATGGTTTCGCATCCAACCTTTCCGATCCCGAAGTCAAGCTCACCCTGGGGAAATTTTGCGGTGAACGCGGCATTGAATACGGCGACACCGTCATTCCAGTGCGGCTCGACACCTTTACAGAGTACGGGCTTACGTTCCAGGAACGGATGGTGCCCGAGCTTGAAGAGAAGATGGTCGTGCGCATTGAGCACACCGGGGACGGTTATGAGTTGCAACTCGAAGATGGCGAGAGACTGGCCGCCCGCAACGTAGTATTGGCGGTGGGTATTACACACTTCGAGCATGTGCCGGAAACCCTGACTCACCTGCCGGCGGAGTTCCTTTCCCACAGCGCTCGCCATCACGAAGTGGAGGCGTTCCGCGGGCGCAGCGTGATTGTGATCGGGGGCGGCGCTTCGGCGCTCGATTGGGCCGCATTGCTGAAAGATGCCGGAGCAGACGTTCAGTTGGTTGCGCGCCAGGGCGCCTTGAAGTTCCACGGCAAGCCCACTCGGCAAAAGCGTTCGTTATGGCAGCGCATTCAGTACCCGCAAACGGGACTGGGACCGGGCTGGAAGTCCCGCTTCTATGCCAACGCCCCGGCGGCGTTCCATCACCTGCCGGAAAGCCTACGTTTAGAAATCGTACGGCGGAGCTTGGGCCCGTCGGGCGGATGGTTTGTGAAGGACCGCATCCTCAATCATGTGCCGCATCTGCTGGGACAAAGCGTGAAGCTGGCCGAAGTACGCGACGGCAAAGTGCATCTCCAACTTCGCGCGCAAGACGGCACAGAGCGAGAGATTGCGGCTGACCACATCATCGCTGCGACCGGCTATAAGGTCAGCCTTGAGAGCCTGAAGTTTTTGAGCCCCGGAATCCGCTCGAAGCTGAAGGCCGTCGACGAGACGCCGATCCTTTCGTCGAGCTGTGAGTCAAGCATGCCGGGCCTTTATTTCGTGGGCATCGCCGCAGCCAACAGCTTCGGTCCGGTGATGCGCTTCGCCTACGGCGCCGACTTCGCGGCTCGCACCGTCAGCAAAGCTCTGGCTAAGTCCTCCTCCCGGGAACCGGCGGAGGCCGCAGTGCAAGAAGTAATGACGGCTTCCAAATAAGACTTCCTTCTCGAACCATTTCGATAATTCCATGAAGAGAGAGACCATCGCAATTCACGTCGGCTACGACGGCGACCCGACCACCAAGGCCGTGGCTGTGCCTATTTATCAAACAGTCGCTTTTGAGTTCGACAGCGCCGAGCACGGAGCGGCCCTGTTCAATCTCGAAGTGCCGGGGAACATCTACACGCGGATCGGCAACCCCACGAACACAGTCCTGGAAAAACGCGTCGCCGCGCTCGAAGGCGGAGTCGACGCGCTTAGCGTGAGTTCCGGCATGGCGGCGATCGAGTACTCGCTCATTAACATCGTCGAAATCGGCCACAACATCGTCTCTACGCCGCAACTCTACGGCGCCACCTACACCCTGCTCGCGCATATTTTTCCCAAGCGCGGCGTCACCACTCGCTTCGGCAAGACCGACAGTCCCGAGGACATCGAAGCACTCATCGACGACAATACTCGCGCCGTTTACTGCGAGAGCGTCGGTAACCCGGCGGGAAACGTGGCCGATATCGAAGGTCTGGCCCGCGTTGCCCACAAGCACGGGGTTCCGCTCGTCGTCGACAACACCGTCGCCACGCCCATCCTGCTGCGCCCCATCGAATACGGCGCCGACGTGGTGGTGCATTCCATGACGAAGTTCATGGGGGGCCATGGCACCAGCATCGGCGGCATGATCGTCGATGGCGGACACTTTCCCTGGCGCGATCATCCCGAGCGCTTCTACATGTTCAACCGCCCGGAGATCGCCTACCACGGCGTGGTCTACGTCGAGCACTACGGCGCCGCGGCTTTCGTGGCGCGCTGCCGCACCGTGTGCCAGCGCAACACCGGCGCCACGTTATCTCCCTTCAACGGCTTCTTATTTCTGCAAGGCATCGAGACCATGGCGCTTCGGGTGGAACGCCACATCGAGAACGCCCGCAAAGTCGCCGAATTTCTCCGCGGACATCGCAACGTCGACTGGGTGAACTACGCCGGCTTCCCTGACAATCCGCTCTACGCGATGGCCCAGCGCTATCTCGGCGACAAGCGCTGCTCCTTGCTTACTTTCGGCGTCAAAGGTGGATTCGAAGCGGGCACCAGGTGTTTTAACGCCTTCCGCCTGTTCAAGCGCATGGTCAACATGGGAGACGCCAAGTCGCTCTCCTGTCATCCCGCGTCGACCACGCACCGCCAGCTCACTCCGGAAGAACAAGCCAAGGTCGGCGTCACGCCGGAGATGATTCGGCTCAGCGTGGGCATCGAGCACATCGACGATATTCTCGAGGATCTGTCGCAGGCGTTGGACACGGCGACGAAATAAAGTTTCGCGACCCAAAGGCAAGCATCGGCGAGGAGGCATGAAATGCCACTGATTATCGACGGTAAGAGCGTCCCCAGTCGCTGGGCAGAACGCGCGTCTGAGAATACCAACTCGCGCACGGCCAACTTCATCGAGAGCCGCTTCCGGCCGGACGAGTGCGTCAGCCTCGCTCTGGTCAACAACATGCCCGATCCGGCATTGGAAGACACTGAACTGCAGTTTTTCGAGCTTCTTGACATCGCCTCGGGCGACCTGCCGGTCATTCTCAGGCTCTACTCGCTGACGGGAGTTCCTCGCACCGATCGCGGACAGCGCCATCTGAACAGCTTCTACTACAACTGCGACGATCTTTGGCAAACTCGTCTTGATGGCCTGATTATTACGGGCACTGAACCCCATCAGCCCAATCTGCCCGATGAACCTTATTGGTCCGCGCTCACGCAGCTTTTTGACTGGGCCGAGCAAAACACGTTCTCGACTGTGCTCTCCTGCCTGGCTGCGCACGCCAGCGTGCTGCATGGCGACGGAATTGGCCGCGTTCGCCTACCCGACAAGCAGTTCGGGGTATTCGAGTCCATGAAGGGCCTGGATCACGCACTCACCTCCGGCAACCTTGAGCGGTTCCGTTTTCCTCATTCGCGATGGAATGAAGTGCGGGTGGAAGAACTTGAGGCATATGGCTATGACGTGCTCACCAAATCGGCCGAGGCCGGGGCTGATCTGTTCGTGAAAAAGAGAAAGAGGAGCCTGTTTGTCCACTTCCAGGGACATCCCGAATATGGCGCTCTCACGTTGCTGAAAGAATACCGCCGCGACATCAAGCGCTTCCTGGCGCGCGAAAGGGAAACCTATCCTACGATGCCAGCAGGATATTTCGGCTCGACCTCCACTCACCTTCTCAGCGCTTTTCGCGAAAAGGCTCTCTCCAGCCGTCGAGAAGAGATCATGGATTTCTTCCCGGAAGCCGCCGTGGTCAACGGACTGCAGAATGGCTGGCATGCATCCGCTACATGCATCTATCGCAATTGGCTGCAGTACGTAATTTCGCGTAAAGCCGACACGGCCGCATTCGCTCAAGTTGCGGCATTCTCCAGTCAAGTCCAGCGAAACCCCTACACGGTGTCGTAGAAACTTCGATCTCTTCCGTTACGTCCATCCAGAAGAATTCTCTTCATGCCTGAAGTACGAGTGCCCGAGCGCATCAGCGACGTTTTAACACCATGGGCGGAGCGCTCGCCCGATCATCCAGCTCTGATCGAGAACTCCGGCACCTGGACCTACCGGCAACTCGCCTCCGCAGTCTCCGAAACTCAGACCTGGCTGCACGATTCCGGCGTTCGCGCCGGGGATCGCGTCATGATTGTGGGCGAGAACTGCCGCGCCTTTGCCGCCGTTCTTCTTGCGGCAAACCGCATGGACGCGTGGCCTGTGGTCGTGAACGCACACCTGTCCGCACGCGAAATCGATAACATTCGCGATCACTGCGGAGCCCGCCGCGTGGTCTATACAACCAGCGTGTCGCCGCACGCGACCGAGCATGCCGTCCGTCACGGCGCTGTGATCCAAGAAGTACCGAATCTCGGCCCGATCGGCCTCGGCCCTCTGAACGAAACCTCGCAGCCTGAACCCATCGACGCTGACATCGGCAGCCGCGTCGCCGCCCTGATCTACACCTCGGGCAGCACGGGCCTTCCCAAGGGCGTCATGCTCACCAACCGGAATCTGTTATTCACCGCGTCCGGTTCGGCGAAGATTCGTTCGCTCACGCCCAACGACCGTCTTTACGGCATTCTTCCGTTGTCGCATGTGGTCGGCCTCGCGGTCGTGTTCCTAGGCTCATTGCTCAGCGGCGCAACGCTCCATCTCTCCGCTCGATTCGATCCCATAGCGGCACGCGTTACGTTGGACAAAGATCGCATCACGATCATGCTGGGCGTGCCGTCGATGTTTCAGCAGTTCCTGCAGTACGCAAAGATCAGAAAGGTCAATTCGCTCAACCTCCCCGCTCTCCGCATCATCTCCTGTTCCGGGGCGCCGCTGCCCCACGCGACCAAGTTGGAGGTCGAGCGGCTCTTTGGACTTCCTCTCCATCACGGATATGGAATCACCGAGTGCTCGCCCAGCGTGGCGCAGGTGCGAGTCGAAGACCCGCCGCGCTCGGACAACTCGGTGGGCCCCGTCTTTCCCGGCGTAGAAGTGAAGTTGGTCGGCTCCGATCACAAGCCCATCCCGGCCGGCGAAGTCGGCGAACTCTGGGTGCGCGGGCCCAACATTATGAAGGGCTACTATCGCGCGCCCGAGGAGACCGCGGCCGCCATTGATGCAGAAGGCTGGTTCAACGCCCGCGATCTCGCCCGTCTGGAAGGCGAAAATCTCTTCATCGTTGGGCGCACCAAGGATTTAATCATCCGCTCCGGATTCAACGTCTATCCCGCTGAGGTCGAGGCCGTTCTCAACGCTCATCCCGCGGTCGCGCAGTCCGCCGTGATCGGCCAGAGCGCCGGCAGCGACGAAGAGATCGTCGCTTTCATCCAGCCGCTCGAGGGATCGACTCTCACGACACACGAAGTCAGCGAATACGCCGCGCGCAATCTGGCTCCCTACAAGCGGCCTTCGCAAATTCTGTTTCTTTCTTCCCTGCCGATGACGACCTCGGGGAAAATAGCTAAAAGCGAACTCTCCGCCATCGCCAAGAAACAAGCCAGCCCTTCCCAGTCGCTCGCCTAGAGCGCATTCCCCGGCCGTCGTAATCCCTTTCACATTGTTAGCGAATGCACGGTTAGCTGGGAGAGTTTTGCCCGGCCAGGAAGCCGCCGTCGAGAACCAGGGACTGGCCAGTCATGAAAGATGCGCGATCCGAGCACATCCAAACCACGGCTTCGGCAACTTCCGCAGGTTTTCCAAAACGTCCGATGGGGTGACAACTGAGAACGTGTTTGTGGACGTGCGGAGCACCGAAGAGCCGATCCGACATAGTAGTTTCGATCGCTCCCGGACACACCGCATTGACCCGAATCCCGCTGCGAGCCGTTTCCAGGGCGGCGGTTTTTGTCAGCCCAATCACTCCATGCTTGCTCGCACTATACGCGGCTGCTCCAGCAGAACCGACCAAACCAGTAATGGACGCCATGTTGACAATGGATCCGCCGCCACCCTGCTTGACCATCTGCTGAATTTCGTACTTCAGGCAGAGCCATACGCCCTTAAGATTTATGCTGATGGTCCGGTCCCAGTCTTCTTCTGACTGTTTCACGATCGGTACCCACTTACCCTCGATCCCGGCGTTATTGAAGGCCAGGTTCAGGCGGCCAAATTTCTCTACCGCCTTCTGGATAAGAGTTTCGACGTCGGATGCTTTCGACACATCCGCTTTCACAAACAGGCCATCGCCGCCAGCGGCACGAATGAGTTTGACGGTCTCCTGACCTTCCTGCTCGCGCCGACCCGCGACCACAATTTTGGCGCCCGCCTTCGCGAAAAGCACGGCGGTCTCGCGTCCAATCCCCGACGTCCCTCCAGTCACCAGCCCGACTTTGCCTTCCAATTCCCTTTCCATAGTTTTCCTTCGAACCACATTCTTGATAATTGAACTGAGGCAGTGCGGGCTTTGCGAGAGCTTTTGGTAAACGGGTTATGTTCAAATACCTTCAGTCAGAAGGCTGTGAGTGTCAAGGGGAGAATCTGCATGGGATCTGGGGATAAACTGGTCGGCACGTGGAAGCTGGTGTCCGCTTCGAGCACGACCTCGGCAGGAGAGCGAAACAAAACTCCTTATGGTGCCGATCCTACGGGCTTTCTCACCTATTCTGAGGACGGCAGAATGACCGCCCTGATTAGCTATGGCGGCCGGAGGTCACTCTCTTTCGGAGGCGGGACTCAGGAAGGACAGGCCGAGGCGTTTAAGACATTTCTCGCTTACGCGGGACGATACACGCTCAGCGGCGACAAAGTAATCCATCACATCGAAATCTCTTCGATTCAAAACTACGTAGGCAAGGATCTGGTGCGAAGTATCAAATTCGAGGGCGATCGAATCACTTTGATTACACCACCCACACCAGTGAACGGGAAAACTCAAATCGTTGAACTCATTTGGCAGCGCCTGCCGGCAGCCAAGAGCGCGTGACTTCGTAGCGCGCAGTTTTCACAGAGTTACCGGAAGACTCCTCAGGCCTCGGAATCCAAAGGTAGAAGCCCACTCCGGTCGCGGGCTAGCGAGTTTCATCTTCGGAAAGCGCTGCACCAGATTCATAATCGCAATCTGTCCCTCTAAGCGCGCGAGTTGGGCTCCAATGCAGAAATGCAGGCCCGCACTGAACGCCAGGTGCTGGTTGTTCAGCCTTCCCAGATCCAACTGATCCGGTTCCTTGAACTGCTTCGGGTCGCGGTTCGCCGCGCCCAGCATACACAGGACAGTCCATCCCTTGCGTATCGGCTGGCCGCACACTTCGATATCTTCTTTCAGTACGCGGGCTGTGAATTGCACGGGGCTCTCGTAACGCAGAAGTTCCTCGATGGCTGAGCGGATCATCTCCGGTTTTTCTCGTAACTCCGCCGTCTGCTGGGGATGCTGCAGAAGCGTGTACATTCCGTTACCGATCAAATTTCGAGTCGTCTCGTGCCCCGCGAACAGTAGCGCAATGCATTGCGCGTAGAGCTCTTCTTCGGTCAGCACTTCGCCTTCTTCCTCAATGTCGATCAGAAGGCTGATCAGGTCGTTCCCTTTATTGCGTCGGCGCTCGGCTACGGTCTTTCGGAAAAATTCAGTTAACTCGATCAGAGCATCTTGCGCCGCTTGCGCCTCTTCCACTGTGCGGTTGGGATTGCCGCGAAATACCGCGATGGCCCTAGACCAATCGACGAATGTGTCACGCAGCTCCTGCGGGATTCCGAGCATTTCCAAAATGATGCGCACCGGCATGGGATTGGCGAACTGGCGCATGAGTTCGACTTCCGAGCCTGGCTGCAGCGGCTTCAGCATCTGATCGACGATGGCCTCGACCTGCGGACGCAGGCCTTCGACGGCCGCCTGCGAAAATCCCTTGTTCAAAAGTTTGCGCAAGCGCGTGTGCTCGGGCGGATCCATGAAAATCAGCCACAAGCTCAACATGCGCGCCAGTTCGCTGAACTCGGACTGCCGGCTGAGCGGCAGAGCCAACAACATCTGCTGCGCGCGTTTTGCGGAAAGCCTAGGGTCTTTGGCGATCGCGGAGCACTCCGCGTGGCTGAAGATTGACCACACGGCCCATTTACTGCCAACGTCCACGAAATGCAGCGGACCTTCCTTGTGCAGGCGGGCGTATGTGGGATACGGGTCCTGAAGAATTTCGTCGCTGAACAGAATTTTTCTGCCCGTAGCGATTACTTTGGACAACCTTCGCCTCCCGGCGCAGAATGCGGCGACTTACTGATCTTGAGCTTAGCATGGAGCTGCGGGCGCCAGAAAAGCGAGAGTCTTCTACAGTGGCACCTCGATCAGCGTTGGACCATCACTTTCAAAACCGTGGCGCAATGCCTCGGCAAACTCCGCTAAGGACGTGACGCGCGTCGCCGGCACTCCCATTCCCTTCGCCAAGTGCACCCAGTCGAGATCGGGATGGCCGATCTCGAACATGTCCAATGCCCGCGCCCCAGGGTCGCCTACTCCAAGATAAGCAAATTCGCGCTTGAGTACCGCGTAGGCACGATTCGCGAAGACTACAGTCGTGACCTTCAGGCCCTCCCGGGCCATGGTCCACAGCGCTTGCAGGGTGTACATGCCGCTGCCGTCGGCCGACAGGCATAACACCTTCCTCGTGGGACAAGCCACTGCCGCTCCCACCGCCAGCGGCAGAGCGATTCCGATCGACCCTCCGGTATTTCCCAGCCAATCGTGAGGCGGGGCGCCTTTCGTAGCCGCCATCATTCCCCGCCCTGAAGTCATCGACTCATCCACCACGATGCAGTTCTGCGGGAGAAGTGCGCCCACCACAGCGGCGAGACCGGGCAGAGTGATGCCGCCGTCCGGCGGCGTGGGACGCTCAGCTTTCTGTGCTAACGGCTGCGTTCCCTGCACCGACAACGCATTGGCCAGCGCAACTAATGCGCCGACCCGATCTTCGCTCGCCGCCGCGAGCGTGTGGATCGCGCAGCCAGACGCGGTGAATGCACTGTCCTTCTCCGGGTAGGCGAAGTAAGCCACAGGAGCGGACGCCCCGACCAGAATGAGCTGGCGAAATTCTTTGAACTGCTCGATGCCTTGTTCGAGCACGTAGGCAGCCCGCTCCACAGGAGGAAGCCCAGCGCCCCGTTCGACGCGAGCTACGGGATACGGGCAGAAGAGCTTTGCGCCCGTGGCCGCCGCGATGCGACCCGCTGCAGCCAGACCTTCGCCATAGAGCGCATTCCCATCCAGCAGGATCGCGGTTCGCAGACCGGACCGCAGCATGGTCGCCGCATCCTCGATTGAGTTTGCAGCCGGCATCGGTGCGCTTGGTACCGGTGGGAGTGCTGCGACGGCTCCGCCCGGGTTCCAGGCAACATCGGCCGGAATGATCAGCGTGGCGATCTGGCCGGGAACCGTGCGTGCGGCCTGGATTGCGGCGACGGCATCGTTCGAGATCTCTGAAGCAGCCGACGCTGTGCGCAGCCAGTTCGAAACCGGCCGGGCGATGCTCTCAATGTCCGATTTCAGCGGCGTGTCGTGGCGCAGATGATAAGTCGCATGCTCTCCGACGAGGTTGACGATGGGCACCTGCGCCTTGCTGGCATTATGCAGATTGGCGATACCGTTGCCGAGCCCGGGGCCGAGATGCAACAGCGTGCACGCGGGTTTCTGCGCCATGCGGGCGTAGCCATCGGCCGCTCCAGTGACCACGCCTTCGAAAAGGCCGAGAACGCAACGCATCGCCGGAATCTTATCCAGCGCCGCGACGATGTAGATTTCAGACGTGCCGGGATTGGTGAAGCAGGTATCCACCCCTCCTGCCAGCAGCGTGCGAATTAGGCTCTCCGCTCCATTCATCCCAAACAGTGCAGCACAATAGCGGAGATTAGACAACTGGCAGAGTGAGCCGGCAGGTTCACCCAGCGGCTAGAACCGATCGTGTCTTGGGATTTGGGCGGCGGCGCTGAAGCGATGCCTGATACGAGCCATTCCGAGACCATCATCAGTCAGCATATTCCGACTCAACTGCATACGACTCCTGAAGCCGCCCCTGCCAGAGTCTTTTGAGTTTTTGAAGGAAAGTGCTCCTGGCCAGTAACTTTCTGGCCGAGAGATCAACGAACGAAGTGGCAGACTGCAGGCAATTCAACTTGAGGCCAGCCCACGAACGCGAGTACAGATACATCGGGCCGTCCTGCCTCGATTGATTGCAGATGACTCGCTTATACCGCCGATCGCCCCATCCAAAATCAAGCTGGGTCGCTCGGGAGTCCGGGTCGAAGCAGTGTTCGATGCTGTGCATCAAGACCAGCAAGCCCGGAGAGTACTTTCCGAATTGCGGATCGAAGCCCATGAAGTTTCCGTGGAACGAATCTTTGGTTTGTACACCAATAAAATAAGCGCACGGTTGCCCATCGAGACTGAGCACACACCCTCTCATTCCGCCCTTGCGTGCCATGGCTCGCAGATAATCTAATACCTCGGTGCTGGGCTGAAATCCAACTCCAAGCGCCCGCTGATAGGTCTTCGCCGAAATTGTTTCAGCCTCTCGAGCCAGTTCGGCCACTTCATGCTCATGACGGTAACAGCGGAACTTCACTTTCCCCGGAAAATCACTGGCCAGCCGCTTTTGATGGCGACGAAACTCGTGGCGATTTTTTCGTGGCATGCCCTGTAGAAATTGTTCAAAGGTAGCAGGCAATTCCGCCCAGCGGTGTTCATGAAGCGGCGCGAATTGCCCGGTGCAGACCGCACTGAATTCCTTCCGGATGATCTGATCCAGGACTGAGTTTGGGATGACGCGGGAAAGTTCGGCATGATCACCTTCCCCACCTTGCAGAGACTTCTTTAGTTCTCGCAGCAGCACGCGGATATTCTCGGCTGAGAAGTTTCCTAAGAATCCTCCTTGCAGAAAAAACAACCGCCGTACCCGCGGCTCGAAGAGCGTCGTATATCCAACTTTCAGTTTGAGCTGGCAATATTCCAAGCGTCCCACCATCATGCAATCCGGCCGGCCATCGCGATAGAGAACCATCACATGCGGCCGAACAATATCGGGCCTGCAGCGGGCGGACGTGAGATAGAAATCCGGGTCGGCGTTGGGATCGTCGCACCACGCGTTCCAAATTCCCTTCAACTCTTCGAGTTCCGCGAGGGTTCGAACAATGCGAACGGTGGGCGTGTCCCCGCGAAGCGCAACCCTGCCGGGAGTCGGCGACAGCGCCTGTAGCTCGCGGGGGCGATCCAGAACACTTGAATTCATAGGTTTGATCACGTGCCGGGGGATACGACTAGGGGAGGAACAGCGGTCGATCTCGCAGATAATTATCTGCCGAGTGGGTAAATTCCTTCAGTGACTTCAGTCACATGGAATTTGCATCTGTATGAAAACGCTACGGAGCGCCAGTCGGAATAATCGGATCGCTCGCCGGCGTGCGACTCACGGCTTGAGTAGGAGCAAATTAATCTCCATTCGAACCCGTTACCCCGGCTTCTTCCAGATAGCGCAATAGCACGTGGGCCACAGCCTCGGCGTGCGTGGTAAGCATTGCTAGATGATCGCCGGGGACAGCTTCAAGCCGGATTTCCTTTACGAGAGAAGTCCAGACCGCGACCGGATCGTCGGGCAGGAAAGAATCAATCGAAGCCTTCACAAAACTGATCTTGCCGTCGTAGAAGTGCGGACGATAGGCCCGCCAGGCCACAAGCTGGGCGTACTTCACGTGCTGCAGTTGGTGCGGTGTCGCCTCGCCTTCAGTTCCGGTCGCCCGGAGAATCAACGCCAAGCGCAACTTGGCGAGTCGTACGAGCAAGCGCAGACTTTGCAGCGGAGGTAGGTAACTGCGGTAAGGGTACGAGTCCAAAAGAGCCAACAGCGCGATCGGCTCGCCCGCCGTTGAGAGGCGTCTGGCGATCTCCAGCGACACCAGACCGCCGAACGAATAGCCGATCAGCAAGTACGGGCCGTGCGGCTGCAGCTGCCGGATTGCTGCGAGGTGGAATTCGGCCATGGCTTCGATGCGATCCAGCGGCGCGTCGACCCCATCCATGCCTCGTTCCTGCAAGCCATAGATGGGATGCGCGACTGGCAAGTTGCTGGCCAGCGGCAGGAGGTCGGCCACCGTGCTACCCAGGCCGTGCGCCATGAAAATGGGAGGACTCTGGCTTCCCGCTTTCAGCAGGATGAGTGATGGAACGCGCGATTGCCCCTGCCCCGACACGGCGGCGACCGTTTCCTCGTTGTTCATTTTGATGCGGCCGCGTATCCGAATATCGATTTCAGTTCGAGAAATTCTTCGAATCCGGCCTCGCCCCATTCCCTCCCGTTGCCGGACTGTTTGTAGCCGCCAAAACAGCCACCGAAGTCGACACGAGCATTATTGATGTGCACATTGCCGGCGCGAATTCGCTTCGCCACGCGCCGCGCTCGCTCCACATCAGAAGAAGTTACGAAGCCGGAGAGGCCGTAGGGACTATCGTTGGCGATCCGGACGGCATCGTCTTCGTCTTCATACGGGAGAATGCAGAGAACCGGGCCAAAAATCTCCTCGCGCGCGATCGTCATGTCATTGCGAACGTCGGCGAATATCGTCGGCTTGGCGAAATAGCCTTTATTGATGCCGTCCGGCCTCCCGCCGCCCCCGGCGACCAGAGTCGCGCCTTCTTCGATGCCGAGCTGGATGAGCCGCTGCACCTTATCGAATTGCGCTTGGCTCACGAGGGGACCAATGGTCGTGTCTGCCCTTCGCGGGTCGCCGGCCTTCGTGGCCTCAGCCTCCAGCTTTGCCGCCTGCGCCGCCTCCGCCATCTTCGATCGTGGAACGAGCATCCGCGTCGGCGCATTGCAGGACTGTCCGGTGTTGCGGAAGCAGGCTTGCACACATTCCTTGACTGCCTTTGCCAGATCGGCGTCGTCGAGGATAAGGTTCGCCGATTTTCCGCCAAGTTCCTGCGTAACTCGCTTCACAGTCGGCGCCGCCGCTGCGGCCACTGCGACGCCCGCTCGTGTCGATCCCGTGAAAGAAACCATGGCCACGTCAGGATGCGAAGCAATAGCCGAACCCACTGTAGGACCATCCCCATTCACCAAGTTGAAGACTCCGGGAGGCAGGCCAGCCTCATCCAGAATCTGCGCGAACAGATAAGCCGATAGCGGCGCCAGTTCGCTCGGCTTCAAGACCATAGTGCAGCCGGTTGCAAGCGCTGGCGCGACCTTGCAGGCAATCTGATTCATGGGCCAATTCCATGGAGTGATGAGCCCGCAGACTCCGATAGGCTCTTTTCGCATCAGGGTCGTGCCCTTCAGCTCTTCGAACTTGAAACGTTCGAGCACCTTGGCTGCTTCGGCCAGATGCGCCCACCCCGCGGCCGCCTGGGCCTTGCGCGCCAACGCCAGGGGAGCGCCCATCTCCAGCGAAATGGCATCGGCCATCTGATCGCTCTTCGCCTGGTAAACCTCGATGATCCGGCGCAAGAATGTCAGCCGCTGATCAACGGTGGTCTCGCCGTAGGACTCGAAAGCGCGTTTCGCCGCGGCGACCGCTTTGTCAACGTCCGCGGCACTGCCCAGCGAGATCGTCGCGATCGGTTCCTCAGTGGCCGGATTTGAGACTGTGTGGTCGTGGACACTAGCTGGAGCGACCCACTTCCCATCGATATAAAAATTGCGGCACTCGATCATTCTGTGACTCCCGTGAAACGGATCGCGTAGAACAACGTATTCAATGTCTCTGTATCATACCGCCGAGCGCAGCGAACCGAGGGATGGACTGCAATAGGGCAGTCTGGGAGCAATGATTCGCAAATGCCCCACTCGCTTGTTTCGCTTCCGTGCCGGTATCATCATTGACTGGCAAATTCGGCTGACGTACCGTACGAGATACACGAGCGAGGATTGTCAATGGCGCTGGGAAGCGGCTGGTCAAAAACCTGGACCTACTTCGAGGATAGCTGGCATGAGGGTAACGTGCCGATCATGGGTCCGCGCACGCATGCTGCATGGCTCTGCTCGGTGGTATTTGACGGTGGGCGTGCGTTTGAAGGCGTCACGCCGGATCTTGAGCTGCATTGCGCGCGAGTCAATGACTCGGCGAAGAAATTGTTTCTCAATCCCACGGTTTCGACCGAAACCTGGGTCCGTCTCGCGCACGAGGGCTTGGCGCGGTTCGACAAGGATGCTGCGCTCTACATTCGGCCCATGTATTGGGCAGAAAAAGAAGGCCCGTGGGTGCAGGCTCATGATCCCGCCTCGACCCGCTGGTGCCTGTGCATTTACGAAGCGCCGATGCGTCCGCCGAAAGGCTTTTCCATAACCCTGTCTCCCTATCGCCGGCCGACGTTGGATACCATGCCGGTCGACGCCAAGGCGGGATGCCTCTATCCCAACAACTCCCGCGCTCTGTTCCAGGCACAGGCGCGGGGATTCGATAACGCGGTTGTCTGTGATGTTCTGGGCAATGTCGCGGAGCTCGCGACATCGAATGTGTTTATGGCGAAGGGCGGCGTGGTCTACACACCCATCCCGAACGGGACCTTTTTAGCCGGGATTACCCGCCAGCGCGTGATCGGACTGCTGCGCGACGCGGGTGTATCAGTGGTTGAGAAGGTGATGACGTACCAGGAATTTGAAGCTGCAGACGAGATCTTCGCGACGGGAAATTATTCGAAGGTTGTGCCCGTCACCCGAATCGAAGGCCGGACGCTTCCCTTCGGCCCCATCTATACCAAGGCCCGCGAACTCTACTGGGAGTTCGCGCACTCCACTCTGGCTCTGGCACCTAAGTAAACACCATCCGCGAGCTACAAACGATCTCTACGGAACATAAACCGCGACAGGAGCCGAGTACGTGCTCTCTTTTCCAGTGGAGTCTACCGAAGTGGCGGCATAATAGTAGGTCGCTCCCGGGGCCGCACTATTGTCGACGAACGTCGTACCAGGATCCAGCGCGGTATTGATCTTGGAATAGCTGCCGGGCGCCGTTCCTCGGTAGACGTTATAGCCCGCAATCGAAGATTGGCTCGCCAGCCACGACAGCGTCACATACGGCATGGTGCCAGTACCCGCTTCAGATTCCAGCGTCTTCGTAGTCGAACCAGTATTCACGAACGTCAGCGTGCCGGACGACGATCCGGAGCTCGACGGGCTGAACGTGGCATTGAACGAAACACTTTGCCCGTTTGCAATGGTCAGCGGAAACGAAACTCCCTCGATCTTGAATTGCGAACTGCTGCTGGCCGCTGACGTTATCGTCACACTTCCGCCCGTCGCACTCAGAGTCGAAGGTTGAGTCGACGTCGTGCCCACCTGCACGCTGCCGAAGTTGATCGATGTGGGATTGACCGTCAGTTGCCCGATCGTCGAGCCGGTACCGGTCCCATAGAAGGGGACGTTCAAATACGCGCCCGAGACGAAAACGCTCCCACCCGTTAAACCAGCCGCTTGCGGAGTGAACGTCACATTCAGCTTTACGCTTTGCCCCGCAGCCAGCGTAAGAGGCATCGCGGGGCCAGTCACAGTGAAGCCGGCCCCTTGCGGCACGAGCCCGGTAAGTGTGTCGTTTCCCGAGTGAGTGTTGGTGAGCACAACAGAAAGCGTAGCGCTTTTGCCCACCGCCACCTGTCCAAACGAAACGCTCGCCGGAGTGGCGGTCAGCATCTCGATGCTGACACCTCCACCGCCCATGGGAATAGCGAGGCTTGCGTTCGAAGCATTGCTGGTGAACGTGACGGTACCGCTGGTCCATCCCTTTACGGTTGGCGTAAAGACTACGCTGGCTTCAACGCTCTGTCCTGCCGGTAGAACTAGCGGCAGTTTGATGCCCGAGAGCATGAACTCCGAGTTACTGAAGCTGGACGCAGAAATGGTGACGGAGGTCTGCCCGACGTTGCTCAGAGCTATAAGTTGAGTCTCCGTTTGACCGACAGTGACCGCACCAAACCTCAGGGTCGACGGCGTGCAGACTAATTGATCCGTTGCTCCAACCGCGGGCAAAGCGGCTGTCAATGTCAGGAGAAAGACGATGGGGATAACGCGAAGAGAGAGCAGCTGACTGCTCGACTGGGGGAGTCGCATGGCAGCAGTTTGAAGGCTGGCCAGCTGGCGCGGTAGATACCAGTGGGACATGTCGGTAGTGCCCATCAGCCCAATGGCCGGCCAGCTTCCTTGGTTCGCCAGCCCCGCGTTAAACCAAGCGCTTGAAAACACATGGCTTGGCAGAGTCGAAGTTTTACACCAGAGGTGAGACAGCCTGTGGAAAACCAGTCCCGTTTTGGGGATTATTGCGCCGGAATTTGCAGGTTGGAGACGATATTCGAGTAACTACTCTCTTCGTTGCTCGAATTCACAGCAGTCGCGCCGTAGCAGTACGACGCGCCATCGGCAACTGTGGAGTCGGTATAAACAGTCGTCGTGTTCAGCACAGGATTGATCTTGCTGTAGCCGCCACACGACGAGGTCCCATACACCGCACGATAAATGTTGTAGCCGACGACGTTCGACGATGTGCTGGCATTCCACGACAAGTTCACCAAATGTGTCGGAGCCGGAGTGCCCGTGCCTGTCAGCGTTTCGATGATGGTGGAGGGCTGGGCATTACTGGTCAAGGTGAGCGAGGCGCTCGCCGCTCCTTTTACTTGCGGGCTGAAGGTTACCGTAAAGGACGCGCTCTGTCCGGCCGGAATCGTAAGTGGCAGTGCCAAACCGCCCACGCTGAAGGCCGAGTTATTCGTCGTCGCGTTGCTGACGGTTACGCTCGCGCCGCTCGCCGTCAGACTGCCCGACGCACTTCCGCTAGTCCCCACCACGACATTGCCCAGACCCAGGGTGCCCGGAGAGACCGCCAATTGCCCCACAGTCGAAGTTCCAGTGCCAGACAGCGCCATCGTTAGAGTGGAATTGGACGCATCCGAGGTGATGGTCACTGTGCCGCTTGCGTTACCGGCCGACTGTGGCGAGAATGCCACTGTGAACGTCGTGCTCTGAGCACCATTCAGAGTGAGTGGCGTGCTGATGCCGCTGAGTTGAAACCCTGCCCCGCTCACCGAAGCCTGCGAGATGTTGACGCTCGATCCACCCGTGTTGGTCAGCGTCACGCTCTGCGCTTGGGTTGAGCCCAACGTCACGCTGCCAAAATCCTGGCTGCTCGGATTCAACGTCATCTGGCCGGCGGCTACGCCGGTTCCAGCCAGCGAGAGATTCGAGGTGGTGTTCGATGCGTCGCTGCTTACGGAAACCGTCCCGGTGAACGGGCCAGCAGCGTTGGGCGTGAACTTGACGCTCAAGGAAACGCTTTGCCCCGCTGCGATGACAACCGGAAGACTGGGTGCGGTCAGGGAAAAGTACTTAGTCGACAGCGCAACGCTGTTGATCGTGACCGGCTGCGCTTCAGAGTTCGCCGCCGTCACCGTAAGCGTCTTGCTGCTGCCTAAGGTGACGCTGCCAAAATTAAGACTCGATGCGCCAAACGAAAGATTGCCAGTTTGCTGTTGGCTCGAGGAAGAACTCGCGGCACTGAAGCCCTGGCAGCCCACCAGCAGGCTGAGGCAGGCCAGCAACAGCAAAGTGGCCGCCGCCTTGGTTGGATTATCGGAGGAGATATTTCTCGCCAGTTGCATTCTGCGTCATGAGCCACTTGCCCTAACGCCATTGCGTATCTGGACGCCCGGGGGGTGGCCGTTACAGTCTAGGCTATGGAGCATATCAAGGTAGATTTCGGAGGTACATGCCAAATCGGTGTGTAAGGCCAATAAGCTGGCCCCGTTCAAGCTGCAGAAAATTGCAACATTCCAAAGGCCATCTTCGACAAGCAGGGAATGCGCGCCAAAACCAATCTACACACGAAAGTCTCTCGAACGCGTGGAGAGAAACAAGGGGCCATTCAAAAGGGCCGATTCTAACCGGCCCTCAAATTTCTTGGTGCGAAAGGGGGGACTCGAACCCCCACGGTTTTACCCGCCAGATCCTAAGTCTGGTGCGTCTGCCAATTCCGCCACTTTCGCTTGGCAGTCCATAGTCTACTTTGTTTGCGCAGGTTTCGGAAGATTACACCGTGGCAGGAATGAGGACTACAAATGCCGCAAAATAACCCACGCGGGACGACTCACCGTCGCCCCTCCGCGGTCTCTGGGATTTCCAACGTTACTGGACTTCGTTCAGCTTTTGGTAAATCAGCATCGCGACCAGTACGAGCAAGAAGATGCCCGAGCCGATGCTGAAGACGCGCACCGGAATAGTCAGCCGGTTCACCTTGGTCAGCAGCTCAGTCTGCTCCTCTTGCATGTGGGAATTCGCGTCGTCCAGAAACAATTGCTCGTCCTCGTGCATGGTCAGCGTGCTGCGATAGATCAGCAGAAGGATCAATCCAACCGCGAAGACTCCGAAGATCACGGCCACTATTGTCAGCGACATAAGCCACCTCGGCAGGTTTGCAACCCCAGGGCAGTGCCTTTCCACTCGTGGCTGGGTGCGGGAAGGCCCGCATCCATTCCGGGGAAACCCTAACGGCACAGATTATAGCGCCGTTTTGCAAGGTCCGGCACTAATAAATACAGGCCCTGCGCGCAGAGTGGCTCCTCTTCGGAAGGGGGTGAACTTTGTAGCTCCGGTTTTCCGGACAAAGATGAATTCGTTGTTCCGTTTTCCGCCGGAAGTGGTAGGCTACCCTGCTTCTCCTAGTGTGGCCGGCCTTTCGTGGGCTGGTGTTCGGCAGGGGCTGGGGGCCTGAATTGAAGTTGCCTTCCTTTATAATTGATCGCTTTGTACCCGCCAGCGGCCCGCTCTGCGAAAGGGGACACGTTTGGCTTCGGCGATGGTAGTGGATTTGGCCAAGACAAAACCCGGGATCGAGATTGCCAGCCTGACCGACGTTGGATTGCAACGGGCCAACAATGAAGATTCCTATCTTTACTGGGAGCCCGAATCCGACGAAGACTTTCGCCGCAAGGGACGCCTCGCCATCGTAGCCGACGGCATGGGTGGCTACGAGGGCGGCCAGGAAGCCAGCCGCTTGGCCGTCGAAACGGTCCGCCTAATTTATGACGGCGCCTTCGATGGAGATCCCCAAGCCTCCCTGGTCGCCGCGATGGCCGCGGCCCATGCAAATATTCAGCGCTACGCGATCGAGCATCCTGACCTCAGCGGAATGGGCACGACCTGCACGGCGCTCTCGATCGTCGGCCCCCGGCTCTACTTCGCGCACGTTGGCGATAGCCGCCTTTATCTGATTCGCGACGGGAAAGTCTCGCGCCTGACACGCGATCACTCTTACGTAGGCCGGTTGGTGGAGAGCGGAATCGTGCGCTCGGAAGATGCCGAGTCGCATCCGCAGCGGCACATCTTAACTGCAGCGCTGGGATCGGGACGCGACGTAGAACCGGACGTTCCGCAGCAGCCGGCGTCGGTGGAAATCGGCGACACGCTCATTCTCTGCACCGACGGCTTGTGGAGTCTGGTGGGCGAACAGGAACTGATGCAAGCGGCGCAATCGAACTCTCCGTCAGCGTGCTGCGTGGCTCTGGTGAATCTGGCCCTGGAGAGGGGCGGGCCCGATAATATAACTTTGCTAGTGCTCCGCGTTTCTGCCTGATTTTCTTTGTGTTCCCTCCTGTGCACGAAATTGCAACCGCCTGGTTTTTCCACAGAATTCAGTTTCCCTTCGATTGCCGCATAACTGCAATCGGGTGCACATGAGCTCTGTGGAATGCCCCATACTCCGCCAATTAATTGAATTTAAACGGCAAATTTTCGCCCGTTCCAAAGGCTGATGGAATCCCAGATGCTCTTGTAGTGTTCGTTGATAATGTCTATTGACTTAATCATAATTACTGACATACTTCGAACAGACATGAAATCTTTCTGCATATCCCAATGGAGCAAGCTTCTTCTGGCCGCTCTGGCGTGCGCCGTCTTTGCTGCACCGGTCTGGGCACAGGGAAACGGCGACACCATTCGCGTCGGGGCCTTCCCCAATATCACGCATGCGCAAGCCATGGTCGGCAAAGCGAATGGCTGGTTCGACAAGGCCATGGGCCCACAGGTGAAGGTGAAGTGGACGAGTTTTAACGCCGGACCGGCCGCGATCGAAGCCCTGTTTGCCGGCGCCATCGACATCACCTACGTCGGGCCGAATCCGGCGATCAACGCCTACGTTCGCTCCAACGGCGAGGCCTTGCGCGTGGTCGCGGGCGCGGCCAGCGGCGGCGCCTCTTTAATCGTGCGAGGAGACTCGGGCATCAACAAGGCCGAAGACTTTCACGGCAAGCGTGTGGCGACCCCGCAATTCGGCAACACGCAGGACGTCGCCCTGCGCAACTGGCTCAAGACCAACGGCCTCAAGACCAACGACAAGGGCGGTGATGTGCAAATCGTGCCCATGGCGAATCCCGATCAGCTCACGCTTTTTCTAAAGAAGGATCTCGATGCTGCATGGGCGCCGGAACCGTGGGCTACGCGGCTCATTCATGAAGGCAACGGCCGCCTGCTGGTAGACGAGCGCACTCTGTGGCCCAACGGACAATTTGTGATCGGCTTACTCGTGGTCAACAACAAATTCTTGCAGGCTCATCCGGACCTGGTGAAGAACTGGATTCGCGCCAACGTCGACCTGACGGACTGGATCAGTGCTCATCCTGCAGACGCGAAGAAGCTTCTGAATCAGCAGATCCTCGCCGAAACCGGTAAGGCGCTCTCGCCCGTCATTCTCGACGAGGCTTTTTCGCGCATGCAGGTTACCTATGATCCGCTGCACGCCGCCCTGAATACGGCGGCGCAACAGGCCTTTGCCGACGGCTTTCTCGGTCGGCAGATGCCCGACCTCTCCCGTCTCTACGATCTGACGATTCTCAACCAGGTTCTTGCGGAAAAGGGGCGAAAGGCCATCCAATGAGCACCAATGTACAGCGGTTCCCATCTCCATTTCCGGTTCCTTCCGACGCGCGCTTCCCTGCCCGCTCCTCCGACTCGCGCGGAAAGATCGGTCCGGCCTCGGTCGGCCACAACACGCATGCTGCTTTCCCGGCTATCCCCAAAGTCGGATTGAGCGAAATCTGCCTGAGTTACCGTACACAGAGCGGCGAACGGTTGCTCGCTCTGGACCACATCAACCTCGAAGTGCGAACGGGCGAGTTTCTGTGTGTTGTCGGGCCGTCGGGCTGCGGAAAGTCGACGTTGCTTCACCTGATCGCTGGCCTACACCAGCAGACTTCGGGACAAATCCTCGTCGATGGCAGGGAGATCGAAGGGCCCGGCACGGACCGCATCCTCATCTTCCAGGAGCACGGCCTGTTCCCCTGGCTCACCGTCGGACAGAACGTTGAGTTCGGCATGAAGATGAAGGGCGTACCCAGGGCTGAGCGGCAGGAGAAGACGCGCCATTATCTGCGACTGGTGCATCTGGCGAAGTTTGAGAAGAGTTACATCCACCAGCTCTCGGGGGGCATGCGGCAGCGTGTCGCCATCGCCCGCGCTCTCGCGACCGAGCCGGATGTTCTCCTGATGGACGAGCCCTTCGCAGCGCTCGACGCGCAAACCCGCGACTTGCTGCACGACGAACTCGAACGTATCTGGAACGAGACGGGATGCACCATCATTTTCGTCACGCACAATGTGCGCGAAGCAGTTCGTCTCGGCGATCGTGTGGTCCTTCTCACTTTCCGTCCGGGCCGGGTCAAGGACGAGTTCCCTGTCGAACTGCCGCGCCCCCGCCACTTGGAAGATACTCACGTTGCCCGCGCTGCCCGCGAAATCCTCGACGAACTTCGCGACGAGATCAACCGCTCCCTCGAAGCCGAATACCAAGAAGGCGTCAAGCCTCGCGTTGAACCGGGAGTCTCTGCATGAAACGCGCCGCCCGTTACATCATTTTCTATTCTGCGCTTTTCGGCCTGTGGACGTTGCTGGCCGAATTAAAGATCTGGCCGCCGTATCTGTTCCCTACTCCGTGGGGCGTCGCGGAATCCTTGTATGCCGGATTCCAAGATCACTCCTACTGGATCGCCATTCGTGTCAGCATGCAGCGCGTGCTCATTGGCTATGGCATCTCGGTCGTGCTGGGGATGATCCTCGGCCTGGGCGTTGCCAGCAATAAGTTCCTGGAAGAGACCATGGGCGGCCTGCTCGTGAGCCTTCAGAGCTTGCCCAGCATCTGCTGGTGGCCTCTGGCGCTGCTCTGGTTCGGTCTCAGCCAGAACGCCATCCTCTTTGTGGTGGTCATGGGCTCGCTGTTGTCGGTGACGCTGGCGATGGAGGACGGCCGCAAGCAAATGCCCAAGATCTTTGGTCAAGCCGGACGCAACCTCGGCGCTAAAGGATTCAAGCTGTTCTGGTACGTGCTGCTGCCCGCGAGTCTCCCCTTCATCGTGTCCGGCCTCAAACAAGGCTGGGCCTTCGCCTGGCGTTCCCTGATCACCGCCGAGATGCTTTATCTGAGTCTCGGCCTCGGCCAGGTTTTGATGATGGGCCGCGACTTGAATGATATGAGCGCAGTTATCGCTGTCATGATCCTGATCATTGCACTCGGATACATCGTCGACGGCATTGTGTTCAAAGGCATGGAGCGCCATCTGCAAAACAGATGGGGGTTAGCTCCGGCGTAGCGCGGCAAAATAATCGACCAGAAAGTGCCCAAAGTGTCTCCCCCTCGAACTTGCAGTGGAATTGCCAACTCAAAAGGAGAGGACTGTACGTACATGAAACCCACAAGGATGTTCTTCGTCACAGCTCTGACGATGGCCACATTATCGGCCAGCGCATGGGCGCAAACCCTAACGGCAGCCAACACGGCTCCGGAAGCTCACCCGGCCGCAACCTCTGTCTCAGCCCCGGCACCAGCACCGGTGACCGCGGCCGATGTGCAGGCTTTGAAAGATGCACTGGCTGCACAGCAATTACAGATTCAGCGCCTGACCGAGCAGCTCGAAAAACAACAGCAGGTGCAAGCCCAACAAGCTGCGGCCATCGCTGCTGACGCGACTCCAGCTTCCGCGAATGCCCCCACGCAGGTGGTTGCTCTTGGCAACGGCATGGTCCAACAGGGTGATGTGACGCCAGGACAATCCGCGCCGGATCAGCCACAGACCTACAACAAGCAGTGGGAAGGCCCCATCACGATTCACTTCCGCGGCATCAACATCACTCCGGGCGGATATACGGAAGCGGCCTTTGTTCGGCGCTCGCGAGCGCTGGGCGCAGACCTCCCTACTCCATTCAACTCCTTGACTCTGCCGGGCGCTTCGCAGAGCCGGATCCCCGAATTCTTTGGATCAGGCCGGCAGTCAAAAATCACGGCGTTCGCTGACGGCAAGTCGGGTGGTGTTGATCTTTCAGCTTACGTCTCCGCTGACTTCCTCTCGGCCGGTGTCACTTCTACGTCGAATCAAACCAACAGCTACACACTTCGTATCCGGCAGGCTTGGGGCCAGGCTAGGTTTGATAATGGCTGGAGCTTCCTCGGCGGCCAGACGTGGAGCTTGGTAACAGAAAACGGCAAGGGAATTTCTCCCGACGACGACTTGGGCCGCAGCAACGATGCACGTCCCAAGACGATCGATCCTTCGTATAACGTCGGCTTCGTCTTCGCCCGCCAGTACGGAATTCGCGTGACCAAGAGCTTCGGCGACAAAGTAGCTTTCGCGTTTGCGGTGGAAGCGCCGCAGGCCACGGCCACCACCCACGGAAATGCGTCGAATTTCCTTCTCGGAGAAACTGGCGCCAGCAACAGCTATAACACCACCGCCAACTATTCCTTCAATCCTGCTCCAGACTTGATCGCCAAGGTTGCGTTCGATCCCGGATTTGGACACTACGAAGTATTCGGGATCTACGACCGCTTCAGCGACCGCATCTTCCCTTGCGAAGAAACTTACACACCGACCGGAGGCACGGCGGTAGTTTCCCCGAGTTGCCCGTCTGCCACGTTCGCCGGCACTGCGGCGGCAGCTTATAGCGCCTCCAAGAATGGCGGCGGCGTGGGCGCGAGCGGACGCTGGAACATTGCCAATCATGTCACCTTCGGCGTGAAAGGCTTCGGCGGCAGCGGAATCGGACGCTATGGTCCGGGTGGACTGTCAGACGTTTCCATCTACGCCGACGGCTCGCTTCACATCATCAAGAACCTGATGGGGCTGAGCACGCTCGAATTCCACACTAAGAAGCTGGATATCTACGGCTACGGCGGCGTCGAGTATGCGGCGCGTACTTGGGGCTTCGATCCATTGGCCAACAAGGGTGCTGGAGCCGATGTTGGCTATGGCGCTCCGGGTTTCACCAATACGACTTGCTACACGGAGACCGTTCCTGGTGCCAACAGCGGATTTGCTCCGGGCAGTCTTGGATCGAATTGCACGGGTGATACGAAGGCCGTCATCGAAGGTACTGCTGGCTTCTGGTATCGCTTCTACAGCGGACCTCGCGGCAAATTCCAGTTCGGCACGCAGTATTCCTATGTCACCAGGAATACTTGGTCGGGTGCGGGCGGCTTGACCGCTGGTACTGCCCACGGGCTGGAACCGCACGGAATCGACAACATGATCTTTACGTCGTTCCGTTATTACCTGCCGTAAGCGAAAACTTTCTGAGAGCGTGTTACCCTCAGAAACGCCGCCGGTCCGGTTTTGGCACTCTCCTTTTCCGGACCGGCGGTGATAACTCAACTCTTGTCGCAAGCAGTTCATTTGGACTGGTTATGAATTCGAGACGCAACTTTCTGAAGCAAATCTCTGGGGCCGCGCTGGCTGTGGGCGCGGCACCATCGATGTTGTCGTGGGCGCTTCCTCGCTCGCAGAGTGGCGGGATCGAGATTCCCGGCGAAGATGGAATGATTGTCCGATCATTCCGCTTCGTCGACCTGGAGACGCCGGTCGAATATTTCGATCGCTGGCTGACCCCGGTCCCGCATTTTTTCGTGCGTAATCATATGCACGAGCCCAGCGAGTTGAATGCAGAGGACTGGCGTCTCACCGTTGGCGGAGAGGTGAACAAGCCAGTGACTTTCAATCTCTCCGATCTGTCGAAATTCGAGACGCACTCGGTCGTCAATACCCTGGAGTGCGCGGGCAACGGACGTAGCCTGCACCGACCGCAGGTCCCCGGCATCCAATGGGGCAAAGGCGCGGTCAGCACGGCTCGCTTTTCGGGCCCGCGCTTGAGCGACGTGCTGCAGCGTGCAGGAGTGAAGCCCACGGGCAAGCACGTCATGTTTCGCGGGCTCGACGAAGTGCCAGGAAAAGT
>Ga0209698_10000650_pt1 | contig 39675 bp, 34 predicted proteins | sample LitLauG_LLR_2012_FD_187203 | JGI IMG/M metagenome (GOLD analysis project Ga0209698, IMG submission 187203) | Freshwater sediment microbial communities from Pennsylvania, USA - Little Laurel Run_MetaG_LLR_2012 (SPAdes) (version 2) | ecosystem: Environmental > Aquatic > Freshwater > Creek >... | reverse complement strand
TGCCCACCGGGCGCTACCACACAAGGAATGAGAGGCGAAGACGATGTCTGATGCATACTCGTCGGAACCCGTCTCGACGACCCACCAGGCGCACACGCTCCGCAGCAACGAAGTCACGGTCCTTCGAGAAATCGTCAAGATCTACGAGCTCGAGGCCGCCAACAACGAGATTGTCGCCGCTCAATTCCGCCAGATCACGGACTCGCGCTTCTACCCCTTGGCCGTCCTCATGCTCAAGGTCGCCAACGTCATCGAGCGTTGGGTCCGGCGGATGTTGCACCGTCCCCCCATGGCCTCGCAGTCCTTCGGGCCGCCGCCCGCGCCGGCCCCCGAACCCGCACCGCCCCAGCCGGTCGACCCCCGGCTGATCCTGGTGGGAATCGAGGAGGAGCCCGACGAGGCGAATCTGCCCATGGTCGGTTCCGAGGAGATCGAGGTCGATCCCCCCAAGCACCAGAACCCGCGAGTGATCAAGTTCAAACGCGGTTTGTTCATCTTGAAGCATTCGATCAAGGTCGCCATCATCGGAAACGGGAAGGGCAGGACCAGCCCACGACTCGAGGCCAACCCCTACTTCGCGTGGACCCTCGCCTACCGTCTCGAGAATGAGCACGTGCGCAACCACCTCAAGCGACGCATCGCCCTGATCAATCCGCAACCGCTACTCAGCATCGTCATGGCCTCGTACAACCCCGACCACCGCTTCTTCAAAGAGGCCATCGACTCGGTACTCGACCAGTACTACGAGAACTTCGAGCTCCTCATCGCCGACGACTGCTCCCCCGATGCGCAGGTGCGCGACATCATCGAGGAGTACTCCGCCAAGGATGCGCGCGTGCGCCTCATTCGCCGCGAGGCCAATGGGGGGATCTCGGCGGCCACCAATTCCGCCATCGAGGCGGCGTCGGGCGACTGGCTGGTCTTCATGGACCACGACGACACCCTCGTACCCCACGCGCTACTGCACGTCGTCCTCGCGATCCAAGAACACCCACAGGCCACGTTGATCTACTCCGACGAGGACAAGATCAACGAGGCCAACGAGCCCTTCACGCCCTACTTCAAGAGCGACTTCGACCCCCTATTGCTCTTGGGTCAGAACTACATCAGCCACCTCACGACGGTGCGCCGCGACCTGGTCGCCGACGTCGGGGGGCTGCGCACCGAGTTCGACGGATCCCAGGACTGGGACCTGGTCCTGCGCGTCACCGAGCGGGTCGGACGCAACACGATCATCCACATCCCGCACGTCTTGTACCACTGGCGTAGCCACGCGGGCTCGACGTCGTTGGCCACTGAGGCCAAGCCGTGGGCCGTGGACGCCGGACGACGCGCCGTCGCTGATGCGCTCGAACGCCGCGGCGTCAAGGGCGAGGTCCGTCGAGTTCCGGGTTCGGGATTCAATCGCGTGGTCTACGAACTGCCCGAGAATCCGCCGCTGGTGTCGGTGCTCATCCCGACACGTGACGGGAAGTACCTGGGGGACTGCCTCCAGTCACTCCTCGACAAGACGACGTACCCGAACTTCGAAGTGGTCGTGATCGACAACGGATCGGTCAAGCCCTTCACGCAAGCGATGTTCCACGTGTTGAGCGACCGGATCAAGGTAGTGCGCGACGACAGTCCCTTCAACTACTCCGCCCTGCACAACCGTGCCGTGCCCGAATGCACTGGCGAGATCCTCCTGCTCCTCAACGACGACACGGAGATCATCGATGGCGATTGGATGAATCACATGATCGCCCAACTGCTCCAGCCCGGCATCGGCGCGGTCGGCGCAAAACTGCTCTACCCCGATGGCCGGATCCAGCACGCGGGCGTGTTGCTCGGACCCCAAGGTCTCGCCTCTCACGTGGGCCAGTTCCGTCCGGCCGCCGACATGGGCTACTTCGGGCGCACCGCCCTCGCGTCGGAGTACCAGGCGGTCACCGCCGCGTGCCTCGCCGTCCACCGGCACATCTGGGAGAGCGTCGGTGGACTCGACGAGAACCTCAAGGTCGCCTTCAACGACATCGACTTCTGCCTTCGGGTCCAGACCGCGGGACACAAGGTCACGTACACCCCGCTGGCTCAATTGCTGCACTACGAATCGGTGTCACGCGGTAGCGACCAACACGGCGAGAAGTACGTCCGCTTCATCAACGAGGTCCTCATGGTCCGCGACCGCTGGGGCCTCGAGATCGCGCGCGATCCCTACTACAACCCCAATCTGTCGCTCAACCATGGCTTGTTCCAGTTGGCCTACCCGCCACGGACATCGCCCTGGTACACCGGGATCGAATAGCCCCTAGCGCGTACGCGCAGCCCAGTACTCGTCGCTCGCCACGGCCGCCGCGGCGTCATCAGCGGTCTCGAAGCCGGGAGCCATCGCGGCCGCCGTACCGGCCATCACTTGGTGGTGGTCGATGTTGAGCAGTCGGATCCAACTCTGCTGACCCATGGTGAGTGAGATGAAGCAGGCGAGCTCGACGAGTTCCTCCTCGGTGAAGTGAGCGTTCAGTCGGTCCCAGAACGCGTCGTCGGGCTCGAGTCGCCACGTGATTGCCTCGGCGTAGGAGAGGGCCGCGCGCTCACGCTCGGAGTAGACCCCCGACGTCTCGAAGTTCATAAGCTCGTCGAGCTTGCCCTCGTTGACCCCGGACTCACGGGCGGCATCACTGCGCTGATTGCCGCAGTACTCGCACTTGACCGAGCGCGACACGTAGACCCGACACAGCTCCTTGAGGGCGTGATCGACGACGCCGTGGCGAAAGAGCTTGTCCCACGCGTCCGCGAACGCCCAGAACGCCCCTGGGGAATGAGCGCGCACCGCCGAACTCTCCGGCCGCGGCGTGCCCTCTCGGGCGCACTGCTCCATGATCACCATCATGTCGGCGTCCATCTTGTCCAGTGGAAAATAGGAAATTCGTTGCGGTCGATCGCTCACGTGGCCCCCTCGTCGCGTCCCACGTAGAACTTAGGTCCTCGTGAACCCGCGGTCCACTGGCGGCGGTGAATCATTTTCAGCCCTAGCGACGCTCGATCATGTCCATGTAGTCATCACGCCATAGGTCGAAATACTCTTCGGGCAGCAAGACGGCGTGCGTGGGCTTCATGGCCTCGACGAATTCTCGTTCGTGGCTCACCGCCACGATCGTGCCCTTCCATTGACCCATCATCTCGCCCAGGGCGAGCACGCTCGCCGGGTCGAGGTTGTTAGTGGGTTCGTCGAGCAACAGCAGGTTCGCGTCCGAGGCGGCCAAGATCGCCAGGGCCAGCTTCGCGCGCTCCCCGCCCGAGAGGGTGCCCGGCATCTGGTGCGCCGCCGATCCCTTCAGGCCGAACGCTCCCAGAAGGGCTCGTCGCTGGACCTCGGTGACGACCGTGGCGTTGTCCAGATGCGACAGGACGTCCTTGGAGAAGTCGAGTTGTTCGTGCTCCTGGGCGAAGTATCCCACGGTGACGTTGGCACCGAACTTGACCGTGCCGCTCTGGGACGACTGCGTACCGGCGAGGCACCGCAGCAGTGAGGACTTGCCAGCGCCGTTCTTGCCGACGATGACGATGCGGTCACCACGGCGCGTGATGAAATTCACGTCCTTAAGGACCGTGAGGGAGCCGTAGCGAACGGCCACATTCTCCACCGTCATGGGAACGTCGCCGCTGCGTGGCGGCGGGGGCAGCCGGAACGTGACCTTCTTCTCCTTCTTGGTCACCTCCACCCGATTGTCCTCGAGCTTCTCGACCTTGCGGTCGAGCACCTTGGCCAGTCGGGCGCGAGCCGCCGTCTGACCGCGCATCGAGTCCGCGAGGGTCTTCATGCGGTCGATCTGTTCACCCTGGTGCATCGCCATCTTCTCTTCGGTGAGACGGCGGGTCTCCTCTTGTTGGAGGAACTTGGTGTAATTGCCCTTGTACTCGCGCAATTGTCCGTCGCGCAACGCCAACACCCGGTCGATCGACTTGTCGAGCAACGGGAGGTCGTGGCTGATGACCAGCACGGTGCCCCGGAAGCGGTCGAGTTCGTCGAAGAGCCAGCGCTTGGCGGCTTTGTCGAGGTGATTGGTGGGTTCGTCGAGGACCATGGTCTCGGGCTGCTCGTAGAGGACGCGCATGAGGTCGACGCGGCGGCGCTGTCCCCCCGAGAGTGAGCTGAGGTCCTCGAGGAGGAGATCCTCGGCGAGTCCGAGACCCGCCGCGAGGCGCGCCACTTCGGACTCGGCCTCGTAGCCGCCGCGCTCACGAAAGGCCTCCTCGAGGGCCGTGAAGCGCTCGATGGTCTCTTCGGTGGGGTCGGCGGCGAGTTCGTGGCGCGCGTGTTGCATGTCCGCGTCCAGTTGGTCGATGCCGCGCGCCGAGAGAACGTGCGACAGTCCGATCGGTTCGACGCCCAATCCGCCGGGCACTGGTTCCTGGGGTAGGTGACTGACGCGGCCCTGATGTTGGACGTTGCCGCTGATCCTCAGGTGTTCGGGCGTGTAGCCGAGCAACACCGACAACAGGGTGGACTTGCCCGCCCCGTTTCGACCGACCAGTCCCACCTTCTCACCATTGCCCACGGTGAAGGACACTGGCTCGAGGATACGGCGTGCGCCGATCTCTATCCCCAAATCTCGGACTATGAGCATTTAGCGTCCTAGGGACTCGGCGCAGGCGGAGAGTTCGTCTCGAAAGTCGGGGTGAGCGATACCAACCATCGCCTGAGCGCGCTCGCGCACGCTCAGTCCGCGCAAATCAGCGCAACCGAATTCGGTCACTATGACCCCGGTGAGGTGGCGGGGTGTCGTCACGACGGAGTGGGATTCCATAGCCCCAATGATACGGCTCTTGCGCACTCCCTTAACCAGGGCGGTGGATTCGAGGCAGATCAACGAGGTGTGCTCCAGCGAGAGGCTCGTCCCCTCGACGAAATCCATGTGGCCTCCGACCCCGGAGTACTGGCGTGTTCCGAGGGCATCGGCGATGATCTGGCCCTGCAGGTCGACCTCGAGGGCCGAATTGATCGAGACCATCCGCGGGTTGCGGGCGATCACCGCGGGGTCGTTGGTGTAGGTGACCGGAGCGAAGCCGACGCTCGGGTTGTCGTCCAAGTAGTCGTACATCTGCGCCGAGCCGAGGGCGAACGTCATCACCGAGACCCCCCGGTTCACCTCCTTGGCCGAGTTCGTGATCTTGCCGGCCGTCGCCAGTTCGAACAATCCGTCGGTGAACATTTCGGAGTGCACGCCGTAGTCTCCTCCGCTGCCGTTGACCAGCTCTCGCGCGACCAGGTTGGGGACAGCTCCGATGCCGGTCTGCAGCGTCGAACCGTCCTTGATGTACGTCGCGGCGTAGTGGGCGATGGCGACATCCTGGGGGCTTCCCTCCTCGCGTCCCAGTACGGTCGGTGCGGCGTCGCTCATCACCACGACGTCGACCTCGTCGACGTGCAACGTGTGGGCGTGCCCCGGGAGCGCTCGGGTTCGAGGGAACTTGGCGGAACATTCGAGAATCAGAAGACGATCGGGGTCCGCTCCCGCCCGGCGGCACTCCTCGAGGTGCGCGCCGTTGTACAACGAGAGGCTGACGTCGCCGTTCTCGTCGGGCATCGAGGTCGCCATGATCATCACCCGCGCGTTGATGTGTTGGCTCAAGAGCCCGTAGTGGCGAAAGAAGGAGGGGACGAATTGGATGTCGGCACCTACGCGCTGATAGTGCCGTTCGGCGCCACCGTAGAAACTCGATCGATAGTGAACATTGGGATGGGTGAAGAGGTCGTACGTGCCAAGCAGCAGACCCCCGCTGATGGTCAGGTCGCGCCAATCCTGTCGCCGCGACATCTCCTCCAGCAGCGTCGGAGGGGTACCGGTCACGAGACCAAGTCCGACCGAATCGACGTCTCTGATCAGGCTGACCGCCTCCGCTGCAGTCAATTCTCGCGCTGGCATCGGAACATTCTGCCCGAAACCGACACCGTGTGCCACGATGGAACAATGTCCGCAGATTTCTTCGTCGATATATGGAGCGACGTGGTCTGTCCCTTCTGTTACCTGGGTTTTCGCCAGTTCCACGACGCCCTCGAGCGTTTCGACCACGCGCACGACGTCGTCATCCGCCATCACGCGTTCGAACTCGATCCCTACGCGGTACTCGCCCATGGCCAGAGCCTCGACGAGCTGTTGGCCCACAAGTATTCGTTGACCATCGACCGGGCGGCGGCCATGAATCGCCGCGTCCAGAACAGCGCGCTCGAACTAGGCATGGTGTGGAACCTGGCGACGGCCCAACCCACCAATACGTTCGATGCGCACCGGGTGATCGCCTTCGCCGCCACGCGCGGGCGCCAGGAGGAGATGCTCGAGCGACTCTTTCGCGCCTATTTCAGCGAGGGTCTGGTCATCAGCGATCACGCCACCCTGTCGGAACTGGCCAGGGAAATCGGCGTCGATGGCGTCGATGAGGTGCTCGACGGCGACCACTTCGCCGACGCCGTCCGCCACGACGAGAATCTGGCCGCCAAGATCGGCCTGAACGGCGTGCCGGCCCTCATCGTCGATGGTCGCATCCACGTCTCGGGCGCGCAGGGTGCCGACGTCATGCTCGACGCCATGAGGGTCGCCTGGTCCCAGCGAATGGACCAGTCCGCCTAGATCTCCTCGCCAGCGGGCACGACGGCGGCCGTCGCCACCGAATGACCGTCGTCAAGATTCATCACCCTCACTCCGGTGGCGTCGCGACCTTGCGAGGAGACCTCCCGGGCCGACGTACGGATCAACACACCGCCACTGGAGGCGAGCAGGAGCTCGTCGTCGAGTCGCACCATGAACGACGCGACCACGAACCCTCGCGCCGCGGTCAACTTGATGGCGCGCACGCCTTGTCCTCCACGACCTTGACGGTTGAATCGTTCGGTCTTGACCCGCTTGCCAAATCCCGTATCGGTGACCAGGAACAAGTCGGCGTCGTCTCGAACGACGTCGAGGGAGATCGCCTTGTCGTCTTCGCGTAGTTTGATGCCGCGCACCCCGGTGGCGTCACGTCCCATCTCACGGACCTCGCGCTCGTTGAAGCGGATCGACATCCCGCGGAAGGTGACCATCATCAGGTCATCGTCGCCACCGGTGGGAACCACCCGGACGACCTCGTCACCCTCGCGCAGTTTGATGGCGATCCATCCCTCGCGCCGGGACTTGTCGTACTCGGAGAACGGTGTCTTCTTGACGGTACCGTCGGCGGTCGCGAAGACCAGGAACTTGTCTTCGGGAAAATCGTTCGTGGTGACGATCGCCTGGATCGACTCGTTGGGTTGCAGGTTCAGCAGGTTGACGATCGCCGTCCCTTTGGCGGTTCGCTCCTTGATCGGGATCTCGTGACCGCGGAGTCGGAACACGCGCCCGAGGTTCGAGAACAACAACAGATAGGCGTGCGTGGTGGTATGGATGATCTGCTCGACGAAGTCTTCCTCCTTGAGCTTCGCACCTTGAACGCCCCGACCGCCGCGGGCCTGGGTTCGAAACGCGTCGGCGGACACTGATTTGATGTAGCCCGCCTGGGTCATGGTGATGACGACGTCCTCGTCGTCGATCAGGTCCTCCATGCCGAGTTCACCTGGGTCGTTCACGATCTTGGTGAGTCGCTCGGTGGCGTACTTGTCACGAATGACGGTGATCTCGTCGGCGATGACCGTGCGCAGTCGCTCGTCACTCGAGAGGATTGCCTGGAGTTCGGCGATGGTCTCTCGGAGCTTGTTCATCTCCTCTTCGAGCTCCGTGCGACCCAGTCGCGTCAGACGCCCCAGCGTCATGTCGAGGATGTGGTTCGCCTGTTCCTCGGAGAACTCGAAGGGGCTCGCCATCAACGCACTGCGCGCGGCGCTGCGGTCGTCGGATCCACGGATCGCAGCGATGACCAGATCCAGCATGTCGATGGCCTTCAGGAGCCCTTCGACGATGTGGGCCCGGGCCTCGGCCTTGCGCAAACGGAATTGGGTGCGCCGCGTGACGACGTCCACTTGGTGAGCGATGTAGTGACCGAGTGCTTGTGCGAGGTTCAAGGTGCGTGGCACGCCGTCGACCAGGGCGAGCATGTTCACCGCGAACGTCGTCTGCAGCGACGTGTTCTTGTACAGCTTGTTCAAGATCACGTTGGCGTTGGCGTCACGCTTGAGCTCGATGACGAGTCGGGCTTGACGCCCGGCCGAGTCGTTCTGAACGCCGGAAATGCCGTCGAGCTCGCCGTTCTTGACCAGGTCGTAGATCTTCTCCTCGATCGATTCGACGGAGACCTCGTAGGGGAACTCGGTGACCACGATGCGGCTGGCGCGAGTGGTCTCCTCGATCTCGGCGACCGCTCGCATCTTGATCGATCCACGTCCGGTTCGAATGGCGTCGAGTATTCCTTGACGACCGAGGATCTGTGCTCCGGTCGGGAAGTCGGGTCCCTTGACGAAAGCCATCAGGTCATCGGGTGTCGCGTTGGGGTTCGCCAACAGGTGCAGCGTGGCGTCGATCGTCTCGCCCAGGTTGTGGGGCGGGATCTTGGTGGCCATACCCACTGCGATTCCTTGGGAGCCGTTCACTAGAAGATTGGGGAAGCGCGAGGGCAGCACGGTGGGCTGCTGCGTCGAATTGTCGTAATTTGGCTCGAAGTCGACGGTCTCTTCGTCGATCGAATCGAGGAGCTCCAGCGCCAGTGGTGCGAGACGACATTCGGTGTAGCGCATGGCCGCCGCACCCTCGTCGGGACCGGTGCCCCCGAAGTTACCGTGGCCGCTGATCAGGGGGTGGCGCATTGCGAAGTCCTGGACCATGCGTACGAGAGCGTCGTAGATCGCACTGTCGCCGTGCGGGTGATACGTACCCATCACTTCCCCAACGACTTTGGCGCACTTCGTGTGCGGTCGGTCGGGTCGCAGCCCCTGGTCGAACATCGAATACAGGATCCGACGATGGACCGGCTTGAGTCCGTCGCGCGCATCGGGCAGCGCTCGCGAGACGATCACCGACATCGAATACTCCAAGAAGGAGCGTTCCATCTCGAGGTTGATCTCGATCGGTTCGATGTAGCCGACGACTTCGTCGCCCCCGTCAGAGGTTGAGGTGCTGTTGGTGTTGGAACGGGCCATGATTTCCTTCTCCCCTAGATGTCTAGGAAGCGAACGTCTTTTGCATTGGTCTGGATGAAGTGTCGGCGTTGGGGAACGTCGTCACCCATCAGGATCGAGCAGACCTCGTCGGCGAGGGCCGCCTGCTCCACGGTGATCTGGAGGAGGGCGCGCTTCGTCGGGTCCATGGTGGTGTCGCGGAGCTCGTCAAAGTCCATCTCGCCCAGGCCCTTCAATCTCTGGAAATCGTTCTTGTGATTCGGGTTGTCACGGAGGAACTCGTCCTTGGCCACGTCGTCGCGCAGGTACACCTTCTCCTTGCCGACCAACGTGGAATAGAGCGGAGGTTGCGCCACGTAGACGTGGCCGTTGTTGACCATCTCGGTCATCTGTCGGAAGAAGAACGTCAAAAGCAGGGTGCGGATATGGCTGCCGTCGACATCGGCATCGGCCAAGAGGATGATCTTGTCGTAGCGGATCTTGGACACGTCGAAGTCGGCCTCGACGCCGGCTCCGATTGCCGAGATGAGCGCCTGGATCTCGGTGTTCTTCAAGATCTTGTCGGTGCGCGCCTTCTCGACATTGAGAATCTTGCCGCGGATCGGCAGGATCGCTTGAATCTTGGGATTGCGCGCATCCTTGGCTGATCCTCCGGCCGAGTTACCCTCGACGATGAATAGTTCGCACTCGCGGGGGTCCTTCGACGAGCAGTCCACCAGTTTTCCCGGTAGACCAGCGCCGTCGAGCGCGCTCTTGCGTCGCGTGAGGTCCCGTGCTTGGCGGGCCGCCATGCGGGCGCGCGACGCCTGCACGGCCTTGGCCACGATCTGTCCGCCCTCCTTGGGGTTCTCCTCGAGCCACTCGGCCAACTTCTCATTGGTGGCGCGTTCGACGAGTGAGCGGATGGACACGTTGCCCAACTTGCCCTTGGTTTGCCCTTCGAACTGGGGCTCGGCGAGGCGGACCGAGACGATGGCGGTGAGGCCCTCGCGAACGTCGTCACCCGTCAGGTTCTCGTCCTTCTCCTTGAGCAGGTTGCGCTTGCGCGCGTAGCGGTTCACTACGTTGGTGATGGCCTTGCGGAATCCCTCTTCGTGCATACCGCCTTCGATGGTGGAGATACCGTTGGCGAAGGAGTGAATGCTCTCGTAGTAGCCCGTATTCCACTGGAAGGCGACCTCGACCTCTTGGCCGTCCTCTGACTGCTCGTAGAAACCCACCTTGCGGAACAGGGATTCCTTGGCGTTGTTGAGGTGTCGGACGTAGTCGACGATGCCCCCGTTGTACTTGAAGGTCTCCTTGAGCTCACGACCCGCACGCTGGTCCTCGAAACGGATCTCGAGGCCTCGGTTCAAGAACGCCATGATTTGCATCCGTTCCAGGATGGTCTGGGCGCGGAACTCGACGTCATCGAAGATGCTGGCGTCGGGTGTGAACGTCACGGTGGTTCCAGTGCGACCCCGAGGGGCGGGACCCGTGACGCGCATCTTGCCCTGGAGTTTGCCCCCGTTGGCGAAGTCGAGTTGGTGTCGTTCGTTGTTGAGGTCGACCTCGAGAGTGAGCTTGGTCGACAGGGCGTTGACCACCGACACCCCGACTCCGTGAAGACCGCCGGAGACCTTGTAGCCCTCCCCGCCGAACTTCCCTCCGGCGTGTAGCACCGTCAGAACGATTTCCGCGGCCGTCTTACCCGGGTATCTCGGGTGTTCGTCGATGGGAATCCCGCGGCCGTCGTCGACGACTCGGCAACTGCCGTCGGCGAGGATCGTGACGTCAATGCGTGTGCAGAAGCCCGCCATGGCTTCGTCGACGGCGTTGTCGACGACCTCCCACACCAGGTGGTGCAACCCGGCGGGACCAGTCGATCCGATGTACATTCCCGGTCGAACCCGGACAGGTTCGAGGCCTTCCAGAACGGTGATGTCACGAGCTGCGTAGCTCGATGACCCCTTGGACTTTTCAGCCACGGAGTAGTCCTTTCGATTGATAGAAGATCGGTGCGCACAGCGCCGCCGCGTTCATTAGAAACGTGCTTCCATCCTACTGGTTGCGGGGTGACATTTCGGCCGCCTACCAGTGCAAAAAGCCTATTATTTCATGCTTTCTGCACTGTTTTGAGGGTAGTCGGCGCACGCTCGCCGAGACTCGCCAAACCCTCGATAATCGCGTCGCGATCGAGGGCGATTTGTTGTGCGAATGCGCCCGACGGAACACTGATGACGAGGACTCGATTCTTCACGAATTCGGGGTGGCAGGAGCTCGCGACGGCGGGTTCGACCAGTGTCGCCCAGCGATCTTGAATCTCTTGTATCACTGTCAGGTCGACCTTCTTGACCCGGCCCGCCAAGGTGCGCAATAGGTCACCGAGGGGCTCTGGTTGATCGGAGAACCTGCTCACACCTCCACCGTAACGTCCACGACTACCGCGGGGGTCATCGTCCGCGGGAGGGGTGATGCGGTGGTCACGAGTGTCTGTCCCTCCGGCAGTAGCTGCAAGAGCCGGTCACTACGAAGCGGGTCGAGTTCGCTGAAGACGTCATCGAGGAGCAGGAGCGGTGAGACCCCGCGCCGCTGTTCGACCAGGCGGTGTCCCGCCAAGCGGATCGCCAGTGCCACGGAACGCTGTTCGCCCTGGGAGGCCTGGCGGCGGGCATCTCGACCATCGAGCTGGAACACCACGTCGTCACGGTGAGGGCCGATCGTTGAATAGCCACGGTGCACGTCGTCGTTGAGGGAGTCGCGAAGGGCCGACGCGAGACCTCCGGTCCAGGAATACTCGTACTGCGTCGTCACCGAGCCGGAGTCGTGAGCCAGTTCTTGGTAGAAGTGCGTGACGAGCGGCGCCAGGGCGCCGAGGAAGTCCTGTCGAGCGGCGACGAGCTCTTCACCAGCCAGGCAGAATTCGCTGTCCCACACGGCGAGCTCGTCACGTTGGCTCAGGGTCGGACGAACGCCTTGAAAGCCCCTCAAGAGTGCGTTTCGTTGTTGGAGCACCCTGGCGAATCGCTCGACGACGTCGCTGAGGCGTGGCGACACGTCGGTGAGCAGATTGGTGATGAGTGTTCGTCGATGGTCGGGTCCCTGGCGGATGACGTCGACTCCTTCGGGCGTGAAGACGGTCAGTGGTAGGACTTCGGCGAGCCCCGCTCTTGACGTCGGACGTTGGCCATTCACCAGCATCCGTTTGGTGGTGTTACGAACCCCCCGGTGCAGAGTGAGATCGATCTGGAACCTTCGTTCGTTCTGATACAGCACGCCGTGGGCTTCTGCCAAATCACCACCGGTGCGAATCATGTCGCTCGCCGACGTGGTTCGAAAGGAACTCGCCGTCGCCAGGGCGTACACCGCCTCGAGGATCGATGTCTTGCCCGTGCCGTTGGGCGACAGCAGGACGGTAACGGCGGTCGGATCCGGCCGGAACACGAATTCGTCGAAAGGACGGAAGTTCCTCAGGGTGAGTTCGTGGAGACCCACGAGATCTACCCGCCCCTACTGGACGCGTACAGGCATCAAGAGATAGCGGAAACGAACGTCCTCGACCCCGTGAACCATCGCCGGTCGAACGGCATCGGACATCTCGAGGAGGACCTCGTCGCCAATGACGGCTTCGATGCCGTCGATCAGGAACGAGGGGTTGAAGGCGATGGTCAGCTCCTCGCCTTGGTAGTCGGCGTCGACATTGTCTTCGATGTCACCGGTGTCGATGCTCTGGGTCCGGATCTCGACCGACTTCTCCTTCATCGTCAAGCGCACCGATGAGGTCGAGTCCTTGGCGAGCAGTTTCGCTCGCTTCAGTGAGGTCAAGAGGGTGTCTTTGGCGATGCGTAACTGGTTGGGGTAGCTCGCCGGGATCAGTTGGAGCACTGAAGGGTAGTTTCCGTCGATCAAACGAGAGGCGATGGTGCTCGAGCCGACGACGAAGCAAATCTCGGCGTCGGTGAGGGTAACCCCAATCTCGGCGTCCGCGGGCAGTGATGAAGCAGCACGCTGGAGTTCTTGGAGCGCACGTGCTGGGACCAGAAGGTCCTGGCTGCCACCGATACCCGCCACTCCTGGTACGTCGCGAACGGCCAATCGATAGGAGTCGGTCGCGATCAACCTCAACGTGTTGTTCTCATGGGTGAACAGCACACCGGTCAACAGTGGACGTGCGTCGTCGCTGGCGGCCGCTCGAACCACCTGATTAAGACCCTGGATCAGATCAGAGGCCGCGATCGAGGTGGTGTTCCCGGTGACGGGGGGAAGATTGGGATAGTCCATGACCGAAAACGTTCGCAGGGAGAACTTGGCCCGGCCTAGGGATACCTCAACGTTCTCATCGGGGTTGGCGATGGTGACCGCGCCGGCCTCCAAGGAACGCACCGCGTCCACGATGAGACGCGCCGGCACGACCATGGCGCCGTCCTCGATACCGATCACGTCGACGTTGGTACGCACCGTGATGTCGAGGTCGGTCCCCGTCACCGTGAGTTGATTCCCGGTCAAAGAGAGAAGTATCCCCGATGAAGCTCCGATTAATCGGGTGGCGACTACTCGGCTCGCCGCGCTTAGCGCTTCGACCAAAAGATCGCGCTCTGATTTGAACTTCATGGGACTGCCTTTCTTTGCTACTGAGGTTACGTGTGGAAGGGTATGTAGAAACTAATTAGTAGTAGTAGGCCTGTGGATTTGTGGGTAAGTCTTCAAAATACCTGATGGTATGTGACATGAAGGTGAACGTTTCGTGCACAGACGTGTGCGAAGTTCTTTCAAGCCTCCAAATTCAACCCTGAAGTCATGTGGAACACGTGCGTAGTTTTCCACCGCTATCAACAAGGGTGTCGGCACGTTCCCCACAAGTCACTTACATCTCGCCCTGCAGTTGTTGGGTCAGGGTATTGATCTGAGTGAGTAGCTCCACGTTCACCGTGATCTGCTCCTTGATCTTCTCGACCGCACTGATGACGGTGGTGTGATTGCGCCCGTCGAAGATTCTGGCGATCATCGGATACGAGTAATTGTCGAGGAGGTCCCTGATGAGATACATCGCCACGTGTCGGGCCTGCACCAATGGGCGTAACCTCTTCGACCCCAGGACGTCCTCGGTACTCAACCCGTAGAAGTCAGCGACCGCTTTTATGATGGTCTCGGGCTTCAAGACGACGTGTTCGTGACCGAGTCCCGTGAGGTGCTTCTGGGCCAACTCGAGGGAGATCGGCACCTGGTGGAGATTGGAGAAGGCCCGCAACATGGTGATCGATCCCTCGAGCTCACGAATGTTGTCGCGAACCCGGTGCGCGATCCACTCGGTGACGTCGTTGGGCAGCGTGATTCCTTCGGCCTCTGATTTCGAACGGAGGATCGCGATGCGAGTCTCGAGATCTGGTTGGTCGATGTGGGTCACCAGACCCTGCAGGAGGCGGCTGCGAAAGCGCTCCTGCAATCCCGCGAGGTCGCGTGGCGATCGATCAGACGTCAACACGATCTGCTTGCCTTCGCTGTGCAGTGTGTTGTAGGTGTGGAAGATCTCCTCATGGAACGTTTCGCCGCGCGACTCCATGAACTGGATGTCGTCGATCAACAACACGTCGACCTCTCGATAGCGCTCGTGCAGCGCCAACTGCGTACGCGTTTGGATGGCCCGAATGAAGTCATTCAAGAACGTCTCGGTTGAGACGTAGAGGACCTTGCGATAGGGATAGTTCTCCTGGACGTAATTGCCGATCGCGTGCAGCAGGTGAGTCTTACCCAGACCCGAGTTTCCATACATGAGCAAGGGATTGTAGGCACGACCAGGTGTTTCAGCAGCCGCAAACGCAGCGGAGCGTGCCAACTGGTTGGAGTTCCCGACGACGAACGTATCAAAGGTCATCCGCGGATCGAGTCGCAGTGGTCGATCAGACCCCATCACCCTGGTGGCAACGACGTCGACCTCGTTCGCGCTGACGTCGGGCTCCACCTGGTGAACACTCTCTTCACCCACCGTTAGAGAGACAGTCACTGACTCACCCAACAACTGTTGCGCTTGCTCGGTGATCAAGGGAAGGTAGCGCTGCTGCACTCGTAACAATTGAATCTGGTTAGGTGCCGAGATGATCAACTCGTTGTCCTGGTAATCCACAAGGCGAAGTGCGCCGAGTCCCGCCGACCACATCGCGTCAGAACTGTTGCCACGCAAGGAGTCTCGCAGAGCGGACCACACCTCTTCGATACTCTGCATCTCTTCCTCCACAGACCAAACCTGACTTTATCCACAACCACGCAATTGTCAAATTCGATGGTCTGCCCGCTCGGGGTTGTAACACTACACCCGCGAGAGGGGTCCGCAAGGGGGCGCGAGGGTTTTCGTCGGGTAGGATTGTCGACACCAGCGCGCCAGCGACCCCCAGGGGGTACCGCGAAGCGTATCGACACAGCTTGAGAAGAGGATTTTGTGAAGCGTACTTACCAGCCAAACCAGAGGAAGCGGGCGAAGACCCACGGCTTCCGCGCCCGCATGCGCACCCGCGCAGGTCGCGCCGTGCTCAAGTCTCGTCGTCTCAAGGGCCGTCACCAGCTGACGGTCTGAGCCTCCTCGTGCCCGGTCGGGTCAGCACCCGACGGCAGTTTGCCGAATTCGCGAGACCAACGGGCCGTGGACAGAGTGGATCCCTACGAATTGTCTTCGTGGAACACTCCGACCAAGGTTCATGTGACGTGGCCTTCGCGATTAGCCGAAAGGTCGGCAACGCGGTGGTCCGCAATCGGATTCGACGGCGGCTCCGGGCACTGATGGATGGTCTCTCCCCGGCACCGAGACCAGGTTTATACCTGATCAAGTGCGCAAACGGGACAGGACAACTCCCCTATGACGAACTCCAAACTCACCTCCAGACGGCACTCGCGAAAGCACACGCCCGTTGATCGCTCACGCGCGACGAGGACCCTCCTTGCAGTAATCACTGGATATCAGAAGCTGCGGGCGGGTCGCACGGCACCGTGTCGCTTCTATCCCTCGTGTTCGCACTACGCCTACGAGGCGATCGAGGTTCACGGAGCGATCCGCGGCGCCGCACTGGCACTTCGTCGCCTCAGTAAGTGTCGACCGTTTGGTCCTCACGGCATTGATCTCGTACCCGAAGCGAAGAAAGATAGGACACCCACTTCATGAAGTCGTTCACTCACTCCGTCGGCTCCCTGTTCCAACCGATCTTCCACCTCTTTGGATGGATCCTCGCCTTCTTCTATGGGTTGATACCGAACTACGCGGTCGCCATCATTCTGTTGACCATCGTGATCATGGGGGCACTGACCCCATTCACCATCAAGAGCACGAAGTCAATGCAGGCCATGCAGCGACTGCAGCCCGAAATCAAGAAGTTGCAGCAGAAGTACAAGGGTCCCGAGAATCGCCAGCTTCTCAACGAGGAGATGATGAAGCTCTACAAGGAGGAAGGGGCCAATCCACTAGGCGGCTGCCTCCCGGTCCTGCTCCAGGCACCATTCCTCTTCATCTTGTACAGCGTGATCAAGGGACTCGCCAACGTTGTTCACAAGGGTAAATCCCTGATCCCGGAGCCCCGCTACATCCCCCATAGTTCCAAGATGTATAACGACCTGGTCGCGTCGCACGGTGCCATCAAGGTGTTCGGGATGGACTTGAACTTGAAGGCGTTCAGTGCCCACAGTTCTTTCGCGGCGCAGATCCCGTTCTTCGTCTTCGTCGCCGTGGCGGTGGGCCTGCAGTACTTCCAGATGGCTCAACTCAATAACCGCAGTCGCAAGGTCGGACAGCCGATGCCGGCGCAGCAGCAGATGATGCAGCGATTCTTACCGGTCTTTTTCGCATACTTCTACCTCATCATCCCAGCGGCTGTGGTGTTGTACATGATTGTTTCTACAGGAATTCGCATAATTACTCAGGATCTGATGTTCCGTGCCGGTATCTCGAACCCACATAAGAACGGTGTCAAACCGGTGGAGAAGGAGTTGCCCGCACCGGCGCAGACGAAGGAGACGAAGGTCACGCCGAAACCTTCAACTATCAAGCCCCAGGCACAAAGTCGCTCCAAGGCAAAGCGCAAGAGAAAGGAACGGTAACCATGGACTGGGTAGAAACAACCGGTAAATCGATTGACGAGGCGACGGATCGGGCACTCGCCCACCTGGGCGTACACCGCGACGACGCCGAGGTCGAGATCCTCGAGGAGCCAAAGGCCGGCCTCTTCGGACGTATTCGTGGCGAAGCCCGGGTTCGAGCCCGTGTGCGTCCCGCTGGTCCGCGACCCAAACGCTCACGTCGTTCCGGGGGCCGTGAGGACCGTCCCCGCACCAGCGAAAGCCGCGACAACGCGAAGAACAAAGGCCCCCGGTCGAAGCCGGCCGAGGGGGATCGGCCCCGTACTACTCGCGAGAAGCCCGAGGGCGCACGCGTAAGGCAGAGTTCCGGCGGACCCACGACACGGCCCGAGAAAGTTTCATCAAAGGAGAGCAGCATGGCTGAAGGCATCACATTGGCAGAACAGGGCGCTATCGGCAAGGGATTCCTTGAGGGGCTGCTGTCCTCAATGAATATCACTGCTGAGGTGAGTGTTCGGGAAATCGATCAAGAGACCGTCGAGTTGTCGGTCAATGCGAATCCCCCGACCGAGCTCGGAGTCCTCGTCGGGCCACGAGGCACGACACTGCAGGCCTTGCAGGAGGTGACGCGAACGGTGGTTCAATCAAAGAGCCCCGGGCGCACCGACCGCATCCTCGTGGACGTCGCGCAGTACCGCGAACGGCGGGTGGCGGCGCTTGGCCGGTTCGCCAGTCAGGTTGCTCAAGAAGTCGTCGAGACCGGCGAGGAGCGGGCCTTGGAGCCGATGTCCGCGGCCGACCGAAAGGCGGTCCACGACGCTCTTTCTGAGACCACGTCAGTCGTCACCCGGTCCGAGGGCGAAGAGCCTCGCCGCTTCGTGGTGGTTTCTCCGGCATAATTGATTCCGTGACAAGCCAATGGTTGTACCGCGCCCTCGAGGAATCGAGGGCGCGGGGCTTTTTAGGGCCCACCTCGATCGAGACCCAGATCGAACACGCCTCAGGGTTCTCGCGGGTGTGGGCAGGATTGTCATCTACCGCTCCCACGCAGTTCCTCGACCTGGGAAGCGGCGGTGGGCTCCCGGGCCTCGTGCTTCTCGAACACTGGGGGAGTCCAGCGACGTTCCTCGACTCGATGATGAAGAGAACGATGTTCCTCGATGAGGTGCTCGGGCGGGAGGGCGCCCCCCCGGGTGGCCAGGTCATCAACGGGCGAGCGGAGGAACTGTCGCGGGATCCAGACCTAGAAGGGCAATTCGAGTTGGTGACCGCTCGGTCCTTCGGTCCCCCGGCGGTCACTGCGGAATGCGCGGTCCGATTCCTCGCGATAGGAGGGCTACTCCTCGTTTCTGAACCACCGGATGATGACGATACCGCCCGATGGAACCAGTCGGCACTGGGCCAATTGGGCCTGAAGTCAGAAGGCCGAGTGCGCGAAGGCGCCGCATTCCAGGTCATTCGAAAGATTCGAGCAACACCAGACCGTTATCCTCGAGACATTGGAACACCTGGGAAGAACCCTCTATTCTGATGTTTCACGTGAAACATAGGTTCTTGCTCCTATCACGTTGAGTCCAAGGCCTTCGAGCAAGGAACCCTCATCTTTCGTCGTGTGAGATGATCAAGTGTCCCCACCTCCTCAACCAACCTGGTCGTAGGCGTATTGTTTCACGTGAAACCCTACGGACCCCGCTTGACCGTCGAGTCGACCTCCATTATCCACTGTCGCAGTCTCCGATGTTTCACGTGAAACATCTCCAAAACAGGTTGAATTAGGTCGAGACCCTCGGCGACGAAGTCCCGTGAGTGCGGAGGCATGGTCTTTGGGGGCGATGTTTCACGTGAAACAACGTCGGCGGGGATTCTGTCGACCACGACGTGGGCTCGATAGGGGCGCGTTAGGCCTGGAATCCGTTTCGCACCCGACTTTGAACCTATGGCTACCAGTAGATTCTGGCGTCAACGGTGTCGCTGGTGGCGTCGTCGCAAGGTTTCACGTGAAACATCTCGATCGCGGGCCTAGCGCTTGAACTGACGGACTCCAGGGTATTTACTTTGCGTCGCGTCGCGGAGTAGTGTGATTTGCAGTTGTTTCACGTGAAACACGGGAACTAGACGGCAAATGGGTTTCACAGCGAATATCCTGTTCTTGTCCGACGGTGGGAAGTAACAAGCGGGGAAGAGGCTTATGGCAGACGCCGCCAAAATGAAGATCTTTGCTGTAGCCAATCAAAAGGGTGGTGTGGGAAAGACGACGACGACCACGTCGTTGGGTGCGGCATTGGCCGAGGCGGGAAAGAGGGTCCTCATCGTCGACCTTGATCCCCAAGGGAACGCAACAACGGGCCTGGGCGTCGATGGTCGCCGGTTCGAGAAGTCGGTCTATGACGTCTTGCTCAATGACGTGCCCATGGTCGACATCGTCGAGCCGACCGGGTTCAATAATCTGTTCGTGGCTCCCGCCACTCTGGACCTAGCTGGCGTGGAGCAAGAGTTGACCACGGTCATCTCTCGGGAGTTGCGATTGAAGAAAGCCATCGCGTCAGTGGAGGGCGACTTCGATTACGTGTTCATCGACTGTCCACCTTCATTGGGTCTGATAACTATCAACGCCTTCGCGGCGGCGACGGACATCATGGTTCCAGTGCAGACGGAGTTCTACGCACTTGAGGGTCTCACCCAACTTCGAGCGATCATCGATCTGGTGCAAAAGAACCTCAATCCTGACTTGAAGATCACCAAAGTGGTCTTGACGATGTACGATGCCCGCAACACGCTGTCGCAGGATGTGGCCCTCGAAGTACGTCGCCACTTCGCCGAAGAGCTCTGTCGTACCAAGATTCCTCGCACCGTGCGACTCGCTGAAGCCCCGTCGTTCGGTCAACCCATCACCGTGTTCGATCCCCAATCCAAGGGCGCCAAGGCGTACCGCCAATTAGCAGAGGAGATCATGAATGGTTAGGAAGCCCGGACTAGGAAAGGGACTCGGCGCCCTCATCCCCGAAGGTCAAGAGATCGTCGAGGAAGTTCAAGTGGTGGTCGCGCAAGGTCCCCTGCGCCACGTGCCTGTCACATCGATCAGCCCCAATCAGTTCCAGCCGCGCAAGGCGTTCAACGACGACAGCCTGCAATCATTGGCCTCATCCGTGCGCGAACTCGGGGTGCTACAGCCCATCATTGTTCGGCCCCTCGAAGGAGACCCATCACGATACGAGTTGATCGCGGGGGAACGTCGATGGAGGGCCGCCGGGATCGCCGGACTCGAGACCGTGCCCGTCCTAGTCCAGGACTCGGTGAACGACCGCCTCTCCTTGGAGCAGGCGGTGGTCGAGAATCTCCACCGTGTTGACCTCCATCCCCTCGAAGAGGCTGCTGCGTATCAACAACTCATCGACGAGTTCGACTTGACCCACGAGCAAGTGGCGCAGCGGGTGGGAAAGAGTCGTGCAAATATCACCAACACCCTTCGCCTTCTCCAGCTGGGAGAGGTGGCACAGACCGCCCTGGCCCAGTCACAGATTTCAGCGGGTCACGCTCGATCGCTCCTCGCGATCGCTGACCCCGATGCGCAAGCGACGATGGTGGCCCGCATCATCAAGAATGAACTCTCGGTACGCTCCACCGAGGAAGCTGTCAAGGCATTCCTCGAGCCTCGTCCTGTGGACACATTGTCTACAAGCGTGCCGGACATCTCCGGAAAGCCACCGCGACTCCGTCCTGTCCCCGATGCCAGCGTTGCGGAACTCGAACAGTTGCTCGAGGACTATCTCAATACGCGTGTCCACGTCGACCTCAAGGGCAGAAATGGCCGAATCATCATCGACTTCGCTGATCTCGACGACTTGGAACGGATCTACATCTCGATTTCCCAGGTCAAATAGGGTTCAACCTTCAAGATAACCTTCTTCTTGAAGTTATCCCCAAGTTGTGGATGAACCTGTGGGTTACCGGCTGATTCCGGCGTATTTACCGCAATTGTGCCAGTAATCACTGCCCTGCGAGGTTATGTCAGGGGGGTTAACTGTGGAAAAAGTCGCGAATCGTCTGAGAAATCGCCATAGCGAGCAACTCGGACTCCTCAGAGTCCATATCGCCATGTTCCACGTGGACCGTGGTCATCTGTGTCTCGCGCAGAATGGGCAGCGCCATTCCGGTGACCTCGAGTCGAAGTCCGACGTCGACCCGTGACACCGCGCTCGCCACCGCGCTCGCCAGCTGCTCGCCGCGACGCGAATAGGACTTGTAGCTCGACCAGTAGTGCAGATGGACGCCACTCCAGTCGGGTTGCCGGGTGAGGGACACGACGCCCAGCGCCCCCACCGCATTGGCGTGCGCGGCGACCTGCTCCACGGTCCAACTCGCGCGTGTCTCGTCGAAGTCGACGTAGGGCAACTGGCGGGCGATGATTCCAGCGAGGGGACTGGGCCCACAGACCACGATCGGCCCTCGGCGTGGCTGGCCGAATCCCGCCTCGTCTCGCGCCTCGTTCACCAGGGTGCGGTCGCTCATCGGTGAGAATCGTCGCAATTCCACCAGGGTCCTTCGGGTGAGGGTGCCGTTGGTCTCGATCCCGCAATTACGTTGGAATTCGCTCAACGCACGGTCGAGCATCGGCCCGAAGACCCCGTCGACTCGTCCAGGATCGAAACCGAGCTGGGAGAGACGAACCTGGAGTTCGGCAACGTCATCGCCACGTAAGAACGGTTTGACCAGGAAGAGAAGACGATCACCCAGGCGCCAACCCGCTTCGAGCAGGCTCGCCCAGGTCGTGTCGTCCACCTCGCCGGTGATGGCGAGACCTCGAGAACGCTGGAAGGCCTGCACCGTCGCCCTCGTGGCCTCGGAGAAAGTGTCACCGAGGTTCTCCAACGGCACGAGGCCGAGAGACGTCAAGCGGTCGTGAAGGTCGCGAACGCGCGCGCCCGTCGCCCCGAGAGAAAGTGAAAGCGAGTCCAGAGACTACGAGGTTAGAGGCTGGCGATGATCTCTTGGAGAAGCGCACCCTTGGGCTTGGCGCCCACGAGTCGGGCCACCACTTCGCCGTCCTTGAACAGCAAGAGGGTCGGGATGCTCATCACCGAGTACTTCGTCGCGGTCGCCACGTTGACGTCGACGTCGAGCTTGCCGATGGTGAACTTCTCACCCTGCTCATCAGCGAGTTCCTCGAGGATGGGCGCGATCATCTTGCACGGTCCGCACCATTCCGCCCAGAAGTCGACCAGGAGCGGCTTCTCGGACGCACCGACGACCTCATCAAAGGTGGCGTCGGTCAATGTGGTGATCTTGTCGCTCATAACTACCTCCGGTGTGGCGTCGAACACTCGCGACGCGTCAACCACCTTAGCGAGCGATCGTCAGAGCCCTTGCGCCTCGAGCCAGCGTTCGGCGTCGATCGCGGCGATGCAACCCGAACCCGCCGAAGTGATGGCCTGGCGGTACTCGTGGTCCTGCACGTCGCCCGCGGCGAAGAGTCCGTCGATCGAGGTGAACGAACCAACTCCGGTCCTGACGTAGCCATTGTCTTCGAGGTCCAACTGGTCCTTGACCAACGTGGTGTTGGGGATGTGGCCGATGGCCACGAAGATCCCCGTCACGTCGATCACCCGCTCCGCGCCGCTCTCCGTGTCGCGCACGCGAAGCCCAACCACACGGTCCTCACCGAGCACCTCGAGCGCCTGGGAGTTCCAGGCGAAGCGAATCTTCTCGTTCGCGAACGCGCGCTCCTGCATGATCTTCGACGCTCGTAGCGAATCGCGCCGATGGACGATCGTGACGCTGGCGGCGAAGCGGGTCAGGAACAACGCCTCCTCCATCGCCGAGTCGCCGCCGCCGACGACGGCGATGTCGTGACCGCGGAAGAAGAATCCGTCACACGTGGCACACGTCGAGACCCCATGACTCAAGAGCCGATCCTCACCCGGAACGTTCATCATGAGAGAGCGCGCCCCGGTGGCGAGGATGACGGTATCGGCCGTGATGCTCGGCTCGACGTCGTCGGTGAGCCACGCCCGAAAGGGACGGGTGGACGCGTCGAGCTTCTGGACCTTGGTCACCCGCAGGTCGGCCCCGAAGCGCTCGGCCTGTTGGCGCATGCGCGCCATGAGTTCGGGACCGGTGAGGGCTTCGGGAAAGCCGGGAAAGTTCTCAATGTCAGTGGTCAACATGAGTTGGCCCCCGGGCTGGTCGGTCGTGGACGAGGGCTCGCCTTCGATGACGATGGGCTCGAGTTGTGCCCGTCCGGTGTAGATGGCGGCGGTGAGGCCCGCGGGTCCCGAGCCGATGATGAGGACGCGAGTGTGGGTCATTACTTCCTTAGCGAGACGGGGCGGCGCTTTCGCCAGATGACGAGGCCCGCACCGATCGAGAGCGCCGCGACGACGAGGTAGGTGATCCAGACGTGGTGGGCGAACAGGTAGACCGTGGAGAACCGTACGAAGCCGATGACCAGGGCAGTCACGATCACCAGGGCCAGCACCAACAAGATCAGTCCGTAGGCCACGAATCGACCGGCCAGCATGATGGGGCGCAGGACGCGGTCGTGCACCGTGTCCATGAATCGATCGACGTAGGCGAACAGGGTGTCGACTACGTCGGGTTCGTGCTGGTCGGGTCCTTCGCTCACACCTAAAACTTAGTGGCGATCCCGGGGTGACGCCTCGAGCCAGGTGAGGCCGATGAGTCCGGGGCCGCCGTGCGTGCCGACCGTGGGCCCCATGTCAGCCACGAGCATGGGGAATTCCGTCGCGATGTCCTCGACGAGGGCGCTCAACGCGGCCACTTGGGTCGACTGCGCGTGGATGAGTGCGAATCGACGGAGGGGGGCGTGGCTGCGCGCCGTGGCGGCGATGGCGGCCATGGCGCGCGCAGTGGTCCGTTGACGCCCGGCCTCGGCGACCAACCCCTCGCGCAACTCCAGCAAGGGCTTGATCGAAAGGACCTGGCCGATGAGGGCGCGGGCACCACCGATGCGCCCGCCCTTGATCAACTGGTCCAGGGTGTCGAGCATGGCAACGACGCCGACCCGGGAGCGACACTCGAGGGCGTGATGTTCCAGGGCGTCCAGGGTGGCGCCGTCGCGCGCCATCTCGGCGACCTCGATGGTGAGCAGTCCCTGAGCCATCGAGACGGCCTGGGTGTCGATGACGCGCACATCGAGGTCGTGCACCGCGTCACGTGCGACGACCGCCGACTGGTAGGTCCCCGAGAGTTCGGCGGATAAGGTGAGGACGATGACCCCGGTGCACCCGTCGCGCGCCGCCGCCTCGTAGGCGTCGCGAAAGGCCCCTGGTGAGGGCGCCGACGTCTCGGGCAGAGTGCGCGACTGCGAGCAGCGTCGCCAGAACTCCTCGTTCGACAGGGTGACCCGGTCGACGAACTCCTCGTCGCCGAAACGGATGCTGAGTGAGACCATGGTGATCGCGAGTCGCTCCAACTCCTGCGCCGGTAGGTCGCTCGCGCTATCGCACACCACACGAATCATGTTCTCTTCCCCCCGGTCGGCACTAGCCTTGCACCTTTCGTCGGGGCGGACCAGAACCTCGTTGAGCGACGAGGACGAAGAGGATGTAGGCCGATGCCCCTAAGGTCGCGGCGAGGAGTCCGCGCGCGACGAGTCCACCGCCGCGGGTCCACGTGGGCACGGACCACGTGGCGGCCATGACGAGACCCATGGCCAGGGAGGCCAGAACGCTTCGCCGAACGTGCACGCTCCAGATGGTGGGTGCCACCGACACGTGGCGCGAGGACAGGACGATCAGCGCACACACGGCCGCTCCCGCGTACGCCAGGGAGACGCTGGCGGTCAGACCGGCGAGTGAGTGGCGCCCGAGCACCACGCACAACGCGATGGTCGCGGCGTTCTGCAACGCGTAGAGAGCGAAGACGTCGATGGCGCGCTGCATGGACTGCAGTCCGCGCACGCAGAGCTGGAAGATCGTGAAGCCGGGCAGCCCGGCGGCGAGGATCGCCAGCACGGTGCCCGCGGGGATCGGGGTCGAGTCGTTCAGGTGGTTCAGCAGTATGCCGACGATGGGCTGGGCGAGGATGACCAGCCCCACCGTGCAAGGAATGATGATCACCAGCGACTGGCGAAGCCCGAAGCTGAGCCGTTCGCTCAACGACTCGTAGTCACCCTTGGTGGCGAACTCTGCTAACTGCGGTGTCAAGACTCCCAGCACCGACACCACGACGATGGCGTAGGGCATCTGCATGAATGACCACCCGTAGGTGTACGCGCTCACTGGTGCGGTGCCGCCGGTCCCGAAGGCGAAAGCCAGCAGGACGTAGAGCGACGCCTGGTTCGCGATCACGACCAGCAGGGTCCACGATCCGAGGCGACTCATGGTGCGAAGGGCGGGGTCGTGAAGGTCGAAACGTAGCCGCAGGCGTCCTAAGTCACTGGTGGCCAGTGACGGCCACATCATGACGAATTGCACGGCGACGCCGGCGGTGGTCCCCAGCCCCAACCACAGCAGGTCGCGGGTGCCGCCGAGTGCCGCCACGTTCGGCGTCGGGTCCACGAGATGGAACCAGACGAGCACGGCGATGCACACGATGTTGTTGGCCACCGGCGCCCAGGCGCCGACCGCGAACTTGCGACGGACGTTCAACAGGGCGGTGGCGATACCGATGACGCCGTAGAAGAATATTTGTGGCACGAACCACCGCAGCAACTCGACGGCGACGCGCCGCTGCGAGGCGAGCGCCACCGATTGCGACTTGCTCGAGGTGTGCTGCAAGAAGGTGAAGCCGTCGATGATCACAGGGGCGAAGACCCACGCCGCGACCGAGGCGGCGAACAAGACGACCACCGTCGTGGTGACGACGGTCGAGATTGAGCGCCAGGCCCTTCGCTCACCGTCGAGGGAGAGACGTTCGACGACGACGGGGATGAAGGTCGCGCTCAACACTCCTCCGATGACCAGGTCGAACAACATGTTGGGGATGGTGTTGGCCAGATTGAAGGCATCGGCCAGCGGAGTGAAACCCAACACCCAGGCCAGCACGAGGACGCGAAAGAGTCCGGTGAGTCGCGACGCCGCGGTTCCCCCGGCCATGGAGAGGACGCGACCACCGTGCGTGGCGCCGCGGGTCATCGAGCGTGCCGTCCCCTCGATTTACGTCGGTAGGTCCGAAGCCACCACCACGCGAGGACGAGCAGGGAGGTACCGCTCAAGATGTAACCCACCACCGACGTTCCCGCGACGCGCACGAGTACTGCCGAGTGGGCGACGACGATCTGGCCGTCGGGGGTGGTCAGTTCGAGTTGGAGGGTCAGCGACGCGCCCTGGCGATCGACGGTGGCGATGCGCTGGGGATTGGTGGGGGCCGACAAGGTGACGGCCACCTCCTGGTTCTGGATCTTGGGGAATTGGAGGCGGTCGGTGATGAGGTGAAGGACGAGCGTGACGGGGTAGCGAAGACTGGAGAAGAGCGTGACGGGCAGTTCACCGCCCGAACCAGTCAGGGTGATGGAGGAGTTGTCAATTCGAAAGCTCGCGAGCTGCGCGTTGAGGTAGGTGGTGGCGGAATTCAGTGCGATCTGTCGCGCCGGCGCCGGGCCGGTCTGCTCAGGGAGTGCCTGGTACAACTCGAAGGTGACCAACTGCGTCGGCGATGCGATGCCCTGGACGAACGAGGCCGTGCGGCTGATCAGTGAGCGCAGGGTCGTGACGTTGGTGTTGGACCACACGGAGGGGGATTGGGGCGTCAGGGTTCGCTGCGCGGGGCTGGCGTTGGTGGCGATGAGGGTGGAGTCGAACGACGGGGCCAAGGTGCTCGGGGCGATATACGGATTGGACTCGCTGGCACTCAAGAGGTCGTCGAGGTACGTCGAGGACAGGGACCCGACGTTGAGGGGCACGACCACCGTGCGCACCGCGGCGGCGTTAGGAGCTTCGTAGTGCAAGAACGCGAGGGTCGCCAGTGTGAGGGCGGCCCGGCGGCCCGGTTCGATGCCGGTGTTGGCCGCCAGTTGTTCGAGCCCGCTGTCGGTCGCGAGCGCCGTCATCGCGTCGACGCCGGTGGGGTGGAAGGGTGCACCCCAACCCAGCGTGGTCGAGGGTGTTTGGCTGAAAGCCGTGTCGGGAAGGACGGCCTGGGTCACGCCGACCCGGGCCAGGGCGGCCAGGTCGGCGCTGGAGGTGGGGTCGGTCATGAAGACCTGGCCGTCGGTGAAGCGTCCCGTGACGGTCTTGAGGAACTTGTCCGCCAGATTCACTTGCTGGGTGACCTCTGTGGTGAAGCCATTCGCCGCGAGACCCGCGTAGTCGGCGCTGGAGGGCGGTGCGACGATGGCCCGGTGCTGGGCGCTGTCGAGAGCGTTGGACAGTGATGATCGCCACGTTCGACTCGTGGGACTCAAGAGGGCTCGGCCCAGTGGCCGGTAGTCGACGGCCACGGTGAGCGGCAGCGACGCGTAGCGCGCCATGACGTCGAAATCGGAAATCGCGGTGGTGGGGGCGGCCCAGGCGGTCGGGTCGACCAGGGCGACGTAGTCCACGCGAAGCGGCACGAGCACGCTCGTCGCGTGCACCGCGATCATCGACCACTCGCTCTGGCGCACTCCGGCGACGCTCACCGTGATCTCCAGCGGATACACGCCATCACAGGCCGCATCTTGGCAGGGTAGGCGCAGGTGCACGGGCGCGACGCCACAATGTTGACTCGGCCCGGTCCCGTGGGCGCTGAAGATCGACACGGTCAGGTCCAGGTTCACTCCGGCGGCGCACGTCGGGCTCGGCACCACCGTCGTGGCGATCGCCGCCAGCGAGGTGCCGGTGCCGTTGATGATGGCGCTCACCTCAGATCGGTAGTGGATCTGGGGGAAGAGACTGAGCGCCACGGAGTCGGGCGCGCCGTGTTCGAGAGCGAGTTCGAGGGCGAAGATGGCCGAACCGTGGCTCGAGAGGTCGGCCACCGCACCCTGGGAGACGACCGAGAACACCGCCGTCGATTGAGCCTGCGCGGCCGAAGGCCACGTCAGCGTCGCGAGGCCGAGGAGTACGACGCTAAGCGCCCGCCACCAGGATGAAAATCGGTGGAACATGCTGACACAGGCTACTTGGGGCCACGACGGTGTGGCGTCTCTCGTAACCTTCATTCGCAGTGAACACTTCCGACGACTTCCCTCAGCGCCTGGCGCGCATCGCCCAGTGGGCCGCCCCGCTCGCTCTCGCCTTCGACCAGGCGGGATTTCAGCTGTACGCCGTTGGTGGCGCGGTGCGTGACGCCGTCTTGGGCGTCGCGCCCGGCGCCGACTACGAGATCGACTTCACCACGGACGCCCGACCTGACGACATCGCACGCCTGATGGCTCCGTTGTGCGGCGGCCTTTGGGAGCAGGGGAGGTCCTTTGGCACCATCGGCGGCGTGCTCCGGGCGAACGGTCTCACGGCCGAAGTCACCACCTTTCGCTCCGAGGAGTACGTCGACCATTCGCGCAAGCCCGCCGTGCAGTGGGGCGACTCGCTCGAAGCGGACTTGAGCCGGCGCGACTTCACGATCAACGCATTGGCGCTCGACGTGGTGAATCTCATGGCGCAGCCCGACGGCGTGCAGACCTTCTTCGACTATTTCGGCGGGTTCGCCGACCTCCACGACCGACGACTGCGCACCCCCATCGACGCCGGGGTCCTCTTCACTGACGATCCCTTGCGGATGCTTCGCGCCGCTCGCTTCGCCGCCCGGTTCTCTTTGGCCATCGACCCGGCGCTCGAGACGGCCGCGACCGCGTGCGCCGACAAGCTGGGCATCGTGTCAGAGGAACGAATTCGTGCGGAACTCGATCTCTTGATGATGACCGAGCAGCCGTCCATCGGGCTGGATTTCATCGTGCGCACCGGGTTGGCCGATCACTTCTTGCCCGAACTGCCAATGTTGCAGCTCGAACAAGATCCGATCCATCAGCACAAGGACGTGTTGAAGCACACCTGGGCCGTCGTGGACAAGACCTCGCCGCAGCTCACCTTGCGCCTCGCGGCGCTGTTCCACGACATTGGCAAGCCCCCCACCCGCGCCATCACCCCAGAGGGGGTGACCTTTCGATTCCACGAAGTGGTGGGCGCCAAGATGACCCGCAAGCGCATGACCGCACTGAAGTACTCCAAGAACATGATTGACGACGTGAGCACGCTGGTCGAGTTGCACCTTCGTTTTCACACGTACAAATTGGGCTGGAGCGATGCGGCCGTACGGCGCTACGTCCATGACGCGGGGGATCTGCTGGCCGAACTCAACGAGCTGACTCGCTGCGACTGCACGACACGCAATTGGCGCAAGGCCGCCGAACTGTCGCGGCGAATGGACGAACTCGAGATCCGCATCGGCGAACTGCGCGAGCGTGAGGACCTCGACAACCAACGTCCGGCCCTCGATGGCAGCGAGGTGATGACCCTGCTCGGACTCGAGCCCGGTCCGAGCGTTGGACGCGCGATGAAGTTCCTCATGGAGATTCGCCGGGAAGAGGGCGAGATCACCAAGGCTGAGGCCACGCATCGACTCCGCGAATGGTGGAGCGAACAGGGCTGAACGCACACGACCCCCGCCGGTAGCGGGGGTCGTGCACTACAACTGGGGGTGTTACGGCCAGACGGGGTTCTCGCCACCGTTGGCGAACTCCTCAATCATGTCGTGGGCGACGTCGTCGTGGAACTGCACCGGCGGCGACTTCATGAAGTACGCGCTGGGTCCCAAGACCGGACCGCCGATACCGCGGTCGAGAGCGAGCTTCGCGCAACGCACCGCGTCGATGATGACGCCCGCGGAGTTGGGCGAGTCCCACACTTCGAGCTTGAGTTCAACGTTCAGGGGCACGTCACCGAAGTTACGGCCCTCCATGCGGATGTAGGCCCACTTGCGGTCCTTCAACCACGGCACGTGGTCGCTCGGTCCGATGTGGACGTCGTCAGCGTCCATGACGTAGTTCTCGATCTGTGACGTGACCGCCTGGGTCTTGGAGACCTTCTTCGACTCGAGGCGTTCGCGGTCGAGCATGTTCTTGAAGTCCATGTTCCCACCCACATTGAGCTGGTAGGTGTGGTCCAGGGCCAGTCCCCGGTCTTCGAAGAGGCGCGCGAGCACGCGGTGCACGATGGTGGCCCCGACTTGGCTCTTGATGTCGTCTCCGATGATCGGCACGCCGGCGTCGGCGAACTTCTTGGCCCAGACCGGGTCCGACGCGATGAAGACCGGTATGGCGTTCACGAAGGCGCAGCCCGCGTCGATGGCGGCTTGGGCGTACATGCGCTGCGCGTCCTCAGATCCCACCGGCAGGTACGACACCAGGACCTGGGCGCGCGCGTCGCGCAGGGCCTGGGCCACGTCCACGGGCTCGGCGGGCGACTCGTCGATGACGGCGCGGTAGTACTTGTTCAGTCCGTCCATCGTGGGTCCGCGCTGGACGGTCACGCCGAGCGACGCGACGTCGGCGAACTTGATGGTGTTATTCATCCCGCCCTCGATGGCCTTACCGAGGTCGCTGCCGACCTTGGTGGCATCCACGTCGAAGGCGGCGACGAATTCGAGGTCGCTGACGTGATAGCCGCCGAGCATGACGTGCATCAGGCCTGGGACACTGTCGCCGTCCTTGGCATCCTTGTAATACGTCACGCCCTGGATGAGCGAACTGGCGCAGTTCCCGACGCCGGCGATGGCCACGCGAATCTTCTCCATGGCTCTCCTTTCCTACTTCGCTTCAGGCGCGAAGGTTTGCTGATTGCTACGTTCGGTGGACAACAGGGTGTCGATCCACTCGAGGTCCAACTCGACTCCCTTGGCCGCGTGCGCCATGACGCTGCGGGCGTAGGTATCGAGTTGTTCATTGCCAGCGCCAGTCCGCATTTCGGCCAAGCGCTCAACGAGATCGGTGCGACGACGCTCGAGGAGCGTCACGCGAAGAGAGGGGGTCAGATACTTGGCCAGGGCCATGCGCAACGAGAAGTTGCGCGAGTCGTCCAACGTCGCCGGGTCGCCCAGCAGCGCGACGAACTCCTCGCGCCCGCGCGGCGTGATGCGATAGACCTTGCGTGATCGACGGCCGAGGCCCTGCGTGGCGCGCAGTGCTCGTATCGAAGCGCGCTCACCCGACAGCGATCCGGTCGAGATGGCGTTGCCGCGCGGCTCACTGGCGACGACGGCTTCGACGAACCCGTGGCGCTCGAGTCGGTTGAGGGCCGGGTAGATCGACCCGAAGGAGATGTTGGCGGAGACGCCGAGTCGATCGCGTACCTGGGTGCGAATCTCGTACCCGTGGTGGTCACGGTCCATCAGCAGACCCAAGATTGCGATATCCAACATGTGATTCATCATATCAAATCGATATATCGAACGTGACGTCGTAACGACCGCATGACGAAAAGCCCAATTCTTAACGGCGATTGGTAGTGTCGGCGCTAATGGATTCGAGCTTTCGTACTTCCACGGCCGACGGAGCCGTCGTTGAGTTCGGCTTGGTCCGTCACGCCCTTTTGGCGAAGATCGCCGCGGGGACGTTGCGCGCGAGCGACGTCTGCGACGCGCACCCCGAGCTCCTTCGCGCCGCTAAGAACATCGGGAGGTCCACGGGTGAGACTTGCCCGGTGTGCTGCGACGTCGAGTTGGTCGAAGTCACCTACGTGTTCGGTGCGCGTCTGGGGTCGGGGGGCACGTGCCCGTCGTCTCGAGCGGAGTTGCTCAAACTAGAACGTCGCGCCGACCCAGTCCAGTGCTACGCCGTCGAGGTGTGCACCGGTTGCTCATTCCACCACCTCGTTCGCAAATGGTCCGCCGGCGGTCGCGTCGCGCGTCGTCCGGTCGCCAAGCAGAGCCGATCGTGAGCTCGATCGGCGTTCCGGCGCTACGGGGCCACAAGCGCCGCAACGGTGCCGCCCCCCTGGTCATGATCACGGCGTACGACGAACCGACCGCACGGTACGCCGACGCCGCCGGCGTCGACATCTTGCTAGTGGGTGACTCCCTGGCCAACGTGGTGCTCGGACACGAGGACACGCTGCACGTCACGGTCGCGGACATGGCGCACCACGTGCGCGCGGTCGCCGCGGCGTCGCCACGGGCCCACCTCGTTGCCGACATGCCCTGGTTGAGCTACCACGTGGGTGCCGATGCCGCGGTCGCCAACGCGGGTGAGCTCATCCGCGCGGGGGCCCAGAGCGTCAAGCTCGAGGGCGGAGCCATTCGACGCGAGGTCGTGCGCGCCCTCATCGACGCCGAGATTCCGGTGATGGGCCATCTGGGCCTCACCCCCCAGAGCGTGTTGGCCTTCGGGGGCTACAAGGTCCAGGCCAAGACCCGTGACGCCGTCAAATTACTGGTCGAGGACGCCCTCGTGCTGCAGAACGCCGGGGTGTACTCGATCGTGATCGAGGGCGTGCCGCGCGCCGTGGGGACCGAACTCACGGCGGCACTCGACGTTCCGACGATCGGAATCGGCGCGGGACCGGACACGGATGGCCAGGTCCTGGTCCTGCACGACATTCTGGGGCTCACGCGACGTCGAGCGCCCAAGTTCGTTCGCCCCTACGCCGATCTCGGCGCGGCGATGACCGATGCGGTGTCGCGCTACGCCGCAGACGTGAGGGACGGCACCTTCCCCAGCGTCGCGGAGTCCTACGACAATCCCGAGGAACTGCTCGACTAGCCATTTATTGGTGGGTCAGGTAGACTTTTCGTTCTCGCAAGCGCGAGGAAGTACCACACACCCTGCTCTGTCTTCCGCAGAGCCCGGACCTGTCCGGACCAGAGGGAAAGGAAAGTGGCCATGAGGCCTTATGAAACCATGATTGTGTTCGACACGGCCGTCGACGCGCAGTCCATCCAAGTTGCCCTCGACCGGGCGCTCGAAACCATCCGTTCGAATTCCGGGAACCCCGGAACCATCGACCGTTGGGGCAAGCGTCCCTTGGCGTACGAGATCAACAAGCGCAAGGAGGGCTACTACGTCCTCGTTGAATTCACCGGCGAGCCGACCACGGTCGACGAGTTGGACCGAATCCTCACGCTGTCCGATGAGGTCCTGCGCTTCAAGATTCTTCGACGCAACGAGCGAGCCACCGCCAGCCGTGTCACGGCCCAGGCGTAGGTTCGGACGCTTCGCGACTAAGGAGAACTAAATGGCCGATAACACCATCACCGTTGTGGGAAACGTCACGCGTGACCCCGAACTCAAATTCTTGAACTCGGGACAGGCGGCGCTGCGACTCGCAGTGGCCGTCAGTCGCCGCTGGCAGAATCGACAGACCCAGGAATGGGAGGAGAAGACGTCGTTCTTCGACGTCTCGGCGTACGGCCCCATGGCCGAGAATGCCGCGTCGACCCTCGCCAAGGGCGCACGCGTCGTCGTGACCGGTCGCATGGAGCAACGCTCCTGGGAGACCGAGTCGGGCGAGAAGCGTAACGCCTTCGAGATCGTCGCCGACGAGATCGCCCCCTCCCTACGCTGGGCGACCGCCGTGGTCACCCGCACCCCTCGCGCCGAGGGTGGATCGTCGAGCTACAGCGACCGTCCCGCCCCCGTCCGCACCAACGAACCCAGTACCTACGCTTTTGATGAGGAGCCCTTCTAATGCCCCGTAAGAATATGCCCACCCTGCCCAAGAGGGCGCCGAAGATCGACACGCGTCGTGGCGCGAAGAAGAAGCCCTGCTCCTTCTGCCAACACGGCGTCGGTTCGGTGGACTACAAGGACCTCGCTCAACTGCGCAAGTACATCTCGGACCGGGGCAAGATCCGCGGTCGCAAGGTGTCGGGCAACTGCCAGCAGCACCAGCGTGACGTCACCGACTCCATCAAGACCGCTCGCGAGCTCGCGTTGCTGCCCTACACGCAGCGCACCGTGACCGAGCGCCGTGGTGGACGAGGCCGTGACGACCGCGGGCCCCGCAGTCCGCGCCCGGATCGTGACGGCGCCGAGCGCTCGAGCGACGCCGAGGTGACCCTGGCCGACGTTACCGAGGACGTCCTCGTCACTGAGGTCGACGTCGAGGAGGTGGGCGAATGAAGGTTCTCCTGCGCTCTGACGTCAGAGGCGTTGGCCGTCGAGGTGACATCGTCGAAGTGAAGTCGGGCTACGCCCGCAACTTCCTCTTGCCCACGGGTGCCGCGCTGCAAGCGAACGACACCATGGAACTGCAGGCTGCGTCCATGCGAAAGGCCCGCGACCTGCGCGACGCCAAGAGTCGTACCGCGGCCGAGACCCAGCGTGCCGTCATCGAGGCCGCGACCGTGACGGTCGCGGCTCGCGCCGGTACCAATGGTCGGCTCTTCGGCTCGATCACCGAGGCCGACATCGTCAACGCGCTGCGCACCGCGACCAATATCTCATTGGATCGCCACGCCATCATCATGGACGAACACCTGAAGGAAGTGGGTGCGGCGACCGTGTCGGCGCGCCTCTTCGAAGGCGTCGTGGCCACCATCACGGTGCAGGTCGTGGCGAAATAGCGTCACGAATCACAGCAACCACCAGCGTGTGACGGAGCCGGGGCCCAGCGCCCCGGCTCCGTGCCGTGGGGCGACGATGTGACAGTCGTTTGTCACCATGGGGCCATGTGGTTACGCACAGGGATTTCCCCACGTTGTTGTTCTTGCGAGACACAGGCCCCATCGACGACCGTTGAGGTCTCATGACGCAACTCGAATCCGACCGCGGTCGCACCGGCACCCCCTCGTCCGCGGGACGTGTTCCCCCCAACGCCATTGAGATGGAAGAGTCGCTGATCGGAGCGATGCTCCTGTCGCCCGAAGCGGTGTCGATCGCGTACGAGACGGTGGAACCCGAAGACTTCTATCGTCCGTTGCACGCCCAAATCTTCTCAGCGATCCTGGCCCTGGCCAACGCCGGCGAGCCGGTTGACTACGTGACGGTCCAGGCCAAGCTTCAAGAGCAGGGCGCGGCTGCTGTCGAAGTGGGCTTGTTGTCGTCGCTGCAGATGAACACGCCCTCGGCCGCCAACGCGCGACACTACGCCGAAGTGGTTCACGAGAAGGCGCAGCAGCGACGCCTGATCGCGGTCGCCGGCGAGATCGTCGACGACGCCTACGTGGCCACTGACGACGTGGTGGGCCTGATCGACGACGCCGAGAGGAAGATCAACCAGATTGGTGACACCAACCGCATCGATTCGGTGTCGCCACTGCAGCGCCTCTTGGTGGCCGAGGCGAACATCCTCGAGGAGCGTGGCGAGACCCGTGGTCAATTCAACGGACTCGAAACGGGGTACCGCTCCTTGGACCTGGTGCTCCAGGGTTTGCAGCCCCACAGCCTGACCATTGTGGGTGCCCGCCCCGCCATGGGTAAGACGGCGTTCGCCCTGGGGATCCTCACGCACGTGGGTGCGGTCGTGAAGCGGCCGGCACTGTTCTTCTCGCTCGAGATGAGTCGCCAGGAGTTGGCCGAGCGCATTCTCGCCTCGACGGCTCGGATCGACTCGTCCAAATTGCGCACGGGCGACCTCAGCGACGCCGACTGGAACCGCGCCCAAGACGCCTTCGGCTACCTCCAATCGGCCAAGGTCTTCATCGACGACAATCCGAGCCTGACCGTCATGGACGTGCGGTCGCGCGCCCGGCGCATCAAGCAGCAAAATGGCGACCTGGGCGTCGTGATCATCGACTACTTGCAACTGATGAGTTCGCGCGGGAGGGCCGAGAACCGCCAAGTGGAGGTGTCCGAGATGAGCCGCGCCCTCAAGATCCTGGCGCGCGAATTGAGTTGCCCGGTCATCGCGCTGTCGCAGCTCTCGCGCAAACTCGAAGAGCGTTCTGACAAGCGACCGATGATGAGCGACCTGCGTGAGTCGGGTTCGCTGGAACAAGACGCTGACGTGGTGCTCTTCTTATATCGCGCCGAACAGTACGGCGAGGTACCCAACGACAAGAAGTCTGAGGCCGAGATCATCGTGGGCAAGAACCGCAACGGTCCGACGCGCACCGCTCATCTCACCTGGCGTGGTGAGTTCGCGCGATTCGACAACGTCGCCGACACCAGTAACTTCTAGGGCCGCAGTCGCAACGCCGACGCCGAGCCGTCCCCCCGTTAGGCTCGCGGTCGTCGGTCCGCGCAACGTTCGTCGCGCCACCTGAGGGGTGACAGCCCATCGCTGTCCGCGACGATCACGCCCTCGACGAAAGGATGAGCAATGACGCCAGACTCACGACACCTCGGAGGAACGTACACGTTGTCGGGAGGTGTGACCCTGACCCGACTGGGCTATGGCGCGATGCAATTGGCCGGACCGCGGGTCTTCGGTCCACCCGCCGACCGCGAGGGCGCGATCGAGGTTCTGCGCGAAGTCGTTCGCCTCGGTATCAACCACATCGACACCAGCGACTACTACGGACCACACGTGACGAACCAGATCATCAAGGAGGCCCTGCACCCGTATCCGGAGTCGCTGACATTGGTGACCAAGGTCGGCGCGCGACGCGACGAGTCCGGGGGCTGGCCCCACGCGCGCAGCCCTCAGGAACTTCGTCAGGCGGTCTACGACAACGTGGAGAATCTTGGTGTCGATGCGATGGACATCGTGAACCTGCGCATGGGCGGTTTCAGTGCGCCCGAGGCGGGTTCGATCGCCGAGCAGTTCAGTGCACTCGCGCAATTACAACAAGAGGGTGTCATCCGACACCTGGGTGTCAGCACTGTGTCGGCCGAGCAGATCGCCGAGGCGCAGAGCATCGCGCCGGTGGTGTGCGTCCAGAACTTCTACAACGTGGCCAATCGCGGCGATGACGAACTGATCGACTCGCTCGCGGCGCAGGGTATCGCGTACGTGCCGTATTTCCCCTTGGGCGGGTTCACACCTCTCCAGTCCGACGCGCTGGCCTCGGTGGCGCAACGCCACCAGAGCACACCGATGGCGGTGGCGCTCGCCTGGCTACTCCAGCGCTCGCCCAACATCTTGTTGATTCCCGGCACGTCGTCGGTGGCTCACTTGCGCGACAATGTCGCCAGTGTCGCGCTGACGCTCGCACCCGAGGACATCGCCGAACTGGACGCCATCGCCGCGCCACGCGTCTAGGGAGTCAATTCTGTCGCCGGTGCGCGCGATGATCCGGGTCGGCCGACTCCAGTAGCAGTCGCCATTCCGCGCGGGCGATAGCGTCACGCGCGGCGTCCACGGCGTCGGGATTGACCGATATCGACGTGATGCCCATGCGCACCAGACTCTCTGCGAACTCGGGGTGGTTCGAGGGCGCCTGACCGCAGAGCGAAGAAGAGATGCCGGCCTCGCGACAACGGGTGATGATACGTTCGATCGCGTCCAGTACGGCGGCGTCGGACTCGTCGAAGAGTTCGGCACACTTCTGAGAATCACGATCGACCCCCAGCATCAACTGGGTCAGGTCGTTGCTGCCGATCGACACCCCCGCGATGCCCATGTCGGCGTATTCGGGGATCCGGTACGCGACAGAAGGCACTTCGGCCATGACCCATAGGGGAAGCTTGCCCGCGACCGGACTGCTGGCGACGATGTCGAGACATGCTTCGAGCTCCCACCGCGTGCGCACGAAGGGGATCATCAAGGTGATGTTGGGCGTCTCCTCGTGGACTCTCGCCAGCACGTCGAGTTCCAAGCGAAAGACCTCGGGATCGCGCACGTAGCGAAAGCACCCGCGATAGCCGATCATCGGATTGTCCTCGACCGGCTCGAATCTCTCCCCGCCCTCGAGGTTGGAGAATTCGTTGCTGCGAAAGTCGATGCTGCGGTAGACCACCGGTCGATTGGCGAAGGCGCGGGTGATCCGCAGCAACGACGAGGACATCGCGTCGACGAACGCCGATCGCTCACCTCGTTCGATGAGGAGCTTGGGGTGCACTCCGTTGAGGGCATCGGTCACCATGAACTCCGCACGCAGTAGGCCGACCCCGTCGACGTCGAGGGCGGCGACCTCCTCGGCGTGATCGGCGAAGGCCAAGTTGACGTAGAGTCGCGTGGCGAGTGGCAGAGCCCGCTCGGTCCCGGCGGAGGTTCGCGCCGCCGTCAAGGCCGTGTGCAACAGTGCGGGGGCCGCGCCCGGTTGGTAGAGCAGGTCGCCCTCGTAGACGGCGCCCTCGGCCCCGTCGACCGTGACGATCTCTCCGGTGCGAAGAACCGTGGTGGCGTTGCGGGCGCCTACGACGCAGGGGACGCCGAGTTCGCGTGACACGATGGCGGCGTGGCACGTGATGCCGCCGCCATCGGTGATGAGGGCGCTGGCGCGGCGCATGGTCGGCACCCAGTCGGGACTCGTCATCTTGGCCACGAGGATCTCACCGGCGATGAGCTGGTCGCCTTGATCGGCGGACTCGAGAATACGCACCGCGCCCGATGCACGTCCGGCGGAAGCGGCGAGCCCCTGGACGAGGGCAGTGCTGGAGGGGGTGGCGGCTTTCTCCTGCCTGCGCTGGTCGAGGGTGGTGATGGGTCGCGACTGCACCAAGTAGTGACGACCGCCGGCGATCGCCCATTCGGTGTCCTGGGGGGCGCCGTAGTGCGCTTCAGTGGCGAGACCGAGCTTGGCGAGTTCCACCGCTTCGTCGTCGCTCAGCACCCGCTCACTGGCTTCGTTCGGGCCGAGGTCGACGTGCAGGTCCTTGCCGTCGGGGCCACGCACGAGCTTGAAGTCCTTGGTGCCGATGCGCACGTGCTGCAGGGTCGGACCGGTCTTGGACAGGATGTAGGTATCGGGCTCGACCTCACCACTCACGACCACCTCGCCCTGACCGAAGGCGGCATCGATGACGATCTTGCCGGTGTCGCCGGTGGAGGGGTCGGCGGTGAACATCACTCCGGAGCGCTCCGAGGGGATCATTTCCATCACCACCACGCCCATTGACGGGACGTCGGACAATGCGCGCGTGACCCGGTACGACATCACTCGCGCGCCGTAGAGCGAGGCCCAGCAGCCCACGATGGCGTCCAGCAGTTCGCGGTCACCCTTGACGTTGGTGAAGGTCACGTTCATCCCCGCGAACGAGGAGTCGCCCGCGTCCTCGCCGATGCCCGACGAGCGCACCGCGAGTCGCGCATCGGCGTCCAGACGGTGAGAGGACTCGAGGATGACGCCCGCGAGGTCGTCGGGCAACGTCACGGAACGCACCAGGGCCTGCGCCTCCTCGGCCGCGCGCGTCAGGTCCGCGGTCGTGGAGGTATCGACGTGCGCGAGCACGTCGGCGAGTTTGGCGGCGACCCCCGCCGTGGCGATCGCGTAGCGGTAGGCGTCGGAGGTGACGACGAAACCGGGGGGCACCGGAAGTCCGGCCACGGTGAGTTCACCGAGGTTGGCCCCCTTGCCACCCACCAGGGGGGCATCATCGAGACGAATCTTGTCGAACCAGCGAACGAACTCCATGAGAGCGCTCCATCCGGGTGGCGAACACCACCCCTTCCCAGCATGCGCGACGCCGATGCCGACGATTAGGGGACAAGGTCACCAGCTCGCCACGGCGCGCGACACGACCAGGGCACTACTCTCGTGACGAATGGGCTGAGTCGTTCGTGGACCGATGGTCCGCGAGCAGCGTACCGCGGGCGACGGGCCTCGCCAGTGGCGGAGCCGCGACGGACACGAAGAAGAGGTGATCGATGGGCAGAACGACC
>Ga0209698_10000649_pt1 | contig 39701 bp, 39 predicted proteins | sample LitLauG_LLR_2012_FD_187203 | JGI IMG/M metagenome (GOLD analysis project Ga0209698, IMG submission 187203) | Freshwater sediment microbial communities from Pennsylvania, USA - Little Laurel Run_MetaG_LLR_2012 (SPAdes) (version 2) | ecosystem: Environmental > Aquatic > Freshwater > Creek >... | reverse complement strand
CCTTCGCGCCGAGCGACCTGTCCGCCATCCCTGGGGGCGACCTGCCGCCGGGACTGCCGGCATGGATGCGCAGCCTCGAAGCCTGGGCGTCGCGGGTCGGGACCACCCCCGACGACAAGCGCGCCACCGTCCAAGTCGTCATCCCGACCGATCTGCGCCCCTGGACCCCGGGCGCTCCGTGACCTGCGATCAGGCCCGGGGCATCCGGCCGGCTCACTCGCGGGGCCGCTCCCGGGGCACGTCGTGGCGCTCGATGTATCCGGCGAAGCGCTCCTCCAACTGGGCCGGGTCGAGGCCGAAGTCGCCCAGGCGGTACCCGTGCACGCCGAAGCGACCCTTGGGGTTGGCATCGACGTACGCGGCGATCCCTGCGGCGGTCGCCTCGCCGAAGGGGATGCCGAGCGATCCGTAGATCGCACCGACGGTCTCCACCGGTCGCTCGACCAGGTCGGCGTAGCGGACGTCGACGATGGGGTGCTCGGGGTGGGCGAGGCGGAACGCGTCGACCCGGCGGACGCTCTCCTCCAACATCGCGGTCCAGTGCTCGGCGATGTAGGCGGTCTGGTCGACGTCGGAGAACGTCCCCGTCAAGGTCTGGATGAGGCTGCACACCGAGGCGCACAGCACGAGCGGGTCGCGGTGCAACAGCACGAGGCGGGCATCGGGGTAGACGGCGGTGAGCGCGTCGAGGGCGATGGCGTGGTGCGGGCTCTTCAGCGTCCAGCGGCCGCGCACGCCACCGCTCTGGAGGACCTGGAGCACGCGGCGGTGGTGCTCGTAGGCCGACCGCTGGTCCACCCCGAGCAGCCAGCGGCTGTAGGACGGGACGTTGGAGATCGCCTCCCACGACAGGCTCTTGAAGTCCTGGCTCATCACCGAGATGCACTCGGTCGGACCGTCGGCGTCCTCGTGGTGCACGACGCTGATGCGGGGGTTGAGCTGCTCCATCATCTCGGCCTGCGCCCGGGCGGCGTCGACCCTCGGCCCGCTCCGGTGCTCCGCGGGCGTGGCCGGCGGCACGCAGTCGCCCGCCTCCCAGCGCAGGAGCGCCCGGTTGTCACGGTCCTGGTCGAAGAGGTAGCTGAGCAGGGTGGTGCCGGCCCGAAACATGCCGATGACGACGATCGGCGAGTCGATGCGCTCCGACTCCGTGCCGTGTCGGCGTGCCCAGTCGAGGACCCGCAGGCGGTTGACCAGGTTGCCGGTCACGTTGCCCCGAACGGCGGCGACACCGAGATCGTTGAGCTGCGCCTCGGCGTCTATCGACTCGCAGTAGGACGCGAGCCCCTCGCGGAAGGCGCCGTCGCCGAAGTCGTCGAGCCCCGTCGCCGCGGCGGCGTCGGCCTCCAGCTCCTCGGGGACCAGGGTGGTCACCGCAGCACCTAACCTCGGGACACGTCGACGACGGTGCGCCCGACGGTCCGGCGCTGCTCGTGGTCGTCGAGCGCAGCGGCGACCTCGCCCATCGCGATGCGTCGCCCGATGTAGGGGCGGATGGCACCCGAGGTCACGAGCGCGCACAGGGCGGCGTGGACCCGCGGCCCGGTATCCGCGGGAAGGGGGTTGACCCCGAAGCGGCGCATCTGGATCGGCGCCAGGCCGTACGACAACATGACGCCGACCACCGAGAAGTTGCCCATCGAGACCTTGCGCAACGGCTTGCCGGTGAGGCCGGACTGCGGGTCGTCGTTGAAGCCGACGGGCACGTAGCGGCCGCCGCTGGCCATGCACGTCCAGATCGTCTCGGTCCCCTCGCCGCCGACCATGTCGCAGGCGACGTCGGCCCCCCGCTCGCCGGTGTGCTCCATGACCCGCTCGAAGATGTCGTCGCTGGTGTGGTCGATGGCGAGCTCGGCGCCGAGGTCCTTGCAGACCTGGCCCTTTTCCTTGCCTCCCGCGACGGCGAGGACGTGCGCCCCCGCGGCCACGCCGAGCTGGATGATCGCCGTGCCGACCGCGGTCGCGCCGCCCACGACGAGCAACGTCTCCCCCGCCGCGAGTCGGGCCCGCTCGTGCAGCGCGAGGTAGCCGGTGTGGAACGGCAGCGTGAACGCCGCCGCCTCGACGTCGTCGAGCTCGGGGGGCGCATCGAACACCGTCAGAGCGGACGCGATGGCCTGCTCGGCCATGCCGCCGAAGGACTGCTTGCAGATGGCCACGACCCGCCGGCCCACCCAGCTCTCGGCGCCCTCGCCCGCGGCGTCGACCACGCCGCAGACGTCCATGCCGAGGGTGAAGGGCGGCTGCGCCATGACGCTCGCCACACCACCGCGGCAGCGGGCGATGTCGCCGAAGTTGATCGAGGCGGCCGACACCGCGACCCGGACCTCGCCCGGTCCCGGCTCGGGCACGGGAGCGTCCCCGACCTCGACCACCTCGATGGGCGGGCCGTGGCGCAGCACTCGAACGGCTTTCATGCCTCCCCCTCCTACACGTCGAAGGCACACCGTACCGGACGCTGCGACGCGCGGCGCCCAGCGGTAGCGTGGCCCCGATGAGCGGCCCGGCCCCCGTACCGGCAGCGGCGTGGTGCTTCGGCCCCGCCCTCGAGGCCGATCTGAGCACCAACCTCGCCGCGCACGAGCGCGCCGCGATCCCCCTCCGAGGGCGCCGCCACGCCGCGGTCGCGGTGGTCCTCGTCGACAGCGATCCATTGGCCCACGGCGCCGACGACCACCCGTTCCCGCCCGAACGCCTGGCGGAGGTCCCCGGCGCCGACGACTTCGCCCTCACCGGAAGCGTGGCAGGCACCGCGGGAGGCCCGGCGTTCCTGCTCACCCGGCGCGCTGCGGGCCTGCGGGCCCATGCCGGGCAGTGGGCGCTCCCGGGAGGGCGCGTCGAAGAAGGTGAGCCACCATTCGACGCGGTCCGCCGCGAGCTGCGCGAGGAGATCGACCTCGACCTGGCACCCTCCGCGCTCATGGGCGTGCTCGACGACTACGCCACCCGTTCGGGCTACGTCATCACGCCCTACGTGCTCTGGGGCGGCGACGACCCCCGGATCGCTCCCCAACCCGACGAGGTGGTCTCGGTGCACCGCATCGCGTTCTCGGAGCTGTGCCGGCCGGACTCACCGAGATGCGTCTCGATCCCCGAGTCCGACCGGCCCGTCCTGCAGGTCCCGATCGGCGGGGACCTCATCCACGCGCCCACCGGTGCGGTGCTGCTCCAGTTCCGCCGGGTGGCCATCGAAGCCCGGCCCGAGCGCGTGGCCCACTACGAGCAGCCGGTGTTCGCCTGGCGCTGAGCGTCCAGGCGCGCCGGGGCGGGCGCTCAGTACCCGAGCCAGGCGGGCGAGCGCTCCGCGGCAGCGGGGACCGGGTCGGCGCGCACCCGCAGCCGCAGGTTGCGCACCTGGTAGCCGAGGAGGTGGGCGAAGTACTGGTTGCCGGCCGTCTCCCGCAGGGCGCTGCCGACCGCCAGGTACCGCACCCCGGCACGCCCGAGGTCGAGGGCGAGCGCCGTGTGCAGCGCATAGCGGGCCACCGACCCGGTCTCGCTGCGGTCGCTCAGCAGGACGAAGAGCACCGCATAGGACCCAAAGCGCGCCACCCCGGCGTGCGCCACCGGTACGTCGTCGCGGTCCCGGGCGACGTAGTACCGCGCGTCGACCCCGGGCAACGGCGCCAGCGTCGGCTCCACACCGACCACACCGACCGCGCCCCGGCCGGCCGCCACCCGGCTGGCCGCCACCACCCACTCGTCCACCACGGTCGCCCGGTGGCAGGTGACGCCCGCGGCGCGGGCGCGGGTCAGGTTGGTGCGCAGGGCCTGCCGGTGCTTGCCGGCCAGGTATGCCTGCTCGTCGGCCGGCACCTCCAACACGGACTGCGCCCGCCAGCCGGAGAACAGCGGCGCGCCATCCTCCACCGGGAACCGGGCGGCGACGAGCCGGTCGCGCTGGTCGCGCGAGACCGTCGCCTCGACGGTCGGGAGCCGCCACACCCGCAGGAACGCGCCGAGCAGCTGCGGCCGGCGCAGGAGCGAGCGAGCAACGACCACGGTCCGCGGCGAGGTCGTCATCTGTTGCGCGAGATCGCTCAGGGCACGGAACTCCGCCGTGCTGTACTGGAGCTCACGTCGTGCGATGTCGGTCTCCGATGCTGACGCCACCTTGACGCAGACATCATGCCACCTAATGTGAGTGATACGACGCGCACGGTGACATCACACCGGGCGCGCCCGTCCAGCCACCGGGCCCGAGCCGTCAGGCGCACACCGGCGGTCGGCGCTGCGCCCAGGGTGCGGCTTGCTCCAGCTGGGCCGCGACCCGCAGCAACAGGTCCTCTCGGCCGTAGGCGGCGACGAGCTGGATCCCCATCGGCAGGTCGTCGGCGCTGCGGTGCAGCGGCAGCGCGATCGCCGGTTGACCCGACACGTTGAACGGCGCCGTGTAGGGCACCAAGCGCACGATGCGCTCGACGTCGGCGCCCGTGAGCTCGCCGATCGGAGGGGGCGGCTCCGCCATCGTCGGCGTCACGAGGACGTCGTTGCCCTCGGCCCACCACGCGCACAGCCGGCGGGCGTAGCGGTGGAGGGCCTCGACGGTCGCGAGGTGCTGGGGGCCCGAGATCGCCCACCCCCGCTCGGCGAAGGCCCACGTCGCCGGTTCGACGCCGTCGGGGGGCACCGGCGATCCCGTCTCCTCGGCGATGGTGTCGAGCTCGCGCGCGACCGACACCGCCACCGATGCGCCGAGCGACACGCCCAGGCTGTCGTCGTCGAGCGCGCTCGGGTGACCGTCCACCACGTGGTGGCCGAGTGAGGCGAGCAGCTCGCCGCAGCGCTCGACCGCGGCCCGCGCGTCGGGCGAGCCCGGCAGGCCGGGTGTGCCCGCGAAGAGACCGACCAGGAGCCGTCCCGGGTCGCGCCCGAGCTCCGCGGCGAACGGCCCGGCCGGTGGGGGCGCAGGCGAGGGGTCACCCGGGAGGTAACCGGCCACCGCGTCGAGCAACCGTGCCGCGTCACGCACCGAGCGGGTGATGGCCAGCTCGGTCACACACCCGCTCCACCCCTCCCCGAGGGCGGGACCGAGGGTCACCCGACCGCGGGTGGGCTTGAGCCCGACCACGCCGCACGCGCCCGCCGGGTTGCGGATGGACCCGCCCCCGTCGCCGGCGTGGGCGATCGCCACTATCCGGGAGGCCACCGCGGCGGCGGAGCCGCCGCTCGAACCTCCGACGATGCGCGACGGGTCCCACGGGTTGCGGGTGGGGCCGAAGGTCTCCGGCTCGGTCGTCGGCGACAGGCCGAGCTCGGGTGTGTTGGCCTTGCCGACGAACACGAAGCCGGCCCGCCGGAGGCGGGCGGTGAGCTCGCTGTCGGCGGGCGAGATCCATCCCCGATCGCGCAGGACCCGGGTCCCCCGGTACTGCGGCGTGCCGGCCAGGGAGGCGCCGAGGTCCTTGAGCACGATGGGCACGCCGCGGAACGCACCGTCGCCGACCGCCCCGCTCGACACCTGCGCCCGGGCCTGGTCGAAGAGGGGGATGATCACCGCGTTGAGGCGCGGGTTGATGCGCTCGATCGCCGCGATCGTCGCCTCCAGCACCTCGGCCGGGTTGGTCGCGCCGGACGCGATCAGCTCCGCCAGCCCGGTGGCATCGAGATCGACGAGGTCCATGGCGGTGCGCCTCTCGCTCACGCCCGCGCCGGAGGCAGGCCGACGGCCGGGTCGTAGGTCGGGAGGGGAAAGGAGCCGGCGGCCATCAGCATCACCTCGCAGCCCTCCGGCCCGGCGCGCTCGGGGCCGTAGGGCGTCGCCGCCTTGACCCATCGGATGTCGCCCACCTCGTAGGTGCCCTCCCCCTCGACGATGAACTGGCCCCGGCGCACCACGTAGACGGTGTCTGCCGGATGCCAGTGCAGCTTGCCGACGTGGTTGGGCGGCAGCGTGAAGATCAGCACCGCCAGGTCACAGTCCTCGCCGGTGAGCGGCCGCAGCGTGATCGGCGCGTCCGGGCTGCCCGGGGCCCGCTCGGCGAGGGGCGCGTCGTCGATGTGGATGATCGTACGGGGATCGAGGGACGGCCCTGTGCTCGAACGCCGCCAGACCACGCTGCTCATGGGTTCCCTCGCTTCGGTGACCGGCAGCGGCGCCGAGGCGCGCCGTGCGCGGGGACACACCCTGCCACGCACGCGGTCATGGTGCCCGCCCTGCGGCGTCGGGCGTCATCCAAGGTTCACCGGGGCGACCTCCGCGCGAAACGACCGCGCCGCAAAGGCGAAACCAGGGCGGCGTACCGTGCGGGCTACGGCGGCAGGGATGGTCCGTGACCGAACGGATGCGCCCCTCCGCCCGAGGTCGGGGTCGTGCCCCGGTCCCGCTGCTGGCGGGGCCGGGCCAAGGCGGGAGGTGCGACCGACATCACGCTCGTTCGCCGCACGCGGGGCCCGCAAGCCACCCATACTGGGAACCATGGGCACCACCCCTTTGTCCCCGCCCGCATCGCCGACCCAGCGCCGGCGCGTGGCACTCGTCGCCCACGACAACAAGAAGCCCGACCTGCTCGACTGGGTCGACTACAACAAGGGCACGCTGGCCGAGCACGATCTCATCGCCACCGGCACGACCGGCCGGATGATCGTGGATCGCTTCGGCCTGCCGACGACCCAGCTGCTGAGCGGCCCCCTCGGGGGCGACCAGCAACTCGGCGCCCGCATCGCCGAGGGCGGCGTCGACGTGCTGATCTTCTTCTGGGACCCGCTCGAACCACAACCCCACGACCCCGACGTCAAGGCGCTGCTGCGCATCGCCGCGGTGTGGAACGTCGCCGTCGCGTGCAACCGCGCCACCGCCGACTACATCATCTCCTCCCCGCTCTTCTCCGACCGCTACGCCGCCGCGCTCCCCAACTTCGACGAGCACGGGCGCCGCCCGCTGCCCGACGCGGCGCCGAGCCGGCAGGCCCTGTCCTAGCGGTCGCCTCCGAAGTGACCGAGGGTCACCGGATCAGGCGTCGCGGCGGGTGATCAAGACCGCGGCGGCACCGAGCGCCACCGCGGCATACAGGCAGAACACGGCGAAGCCGGCCCAGGTGTGCAGGTGGTGCTGGTCGCGCGCCACCCGGTAGACGACCTGACCCGCGTTGGAGGGTAGGTACGGGGTGATGGTGTTGCTCCACGACGAGGGCAGCGCGTCGACGACGCCGGGCAGCACGAAGATCAGCCCGAACACCGCGGCGATCGCTCCGGCGCTGTGGCGGATCAGCGCGCCGATCCCGAGGGCCAGCAGACCGAGGACCGCCAGGTAGAGCCCACCACCGATGACCGAGCGCAGGGCCCCCGGATCGCCGATGTGGGCGTTGATGTGCTTGCCGGAGAGGATGGACTGCCCGATGAAGAAGGCGGCGAAGCAGGACACCACGCCCACCACGAAGGCCACGACCGCGAACACCACGGCCTTGGCGGCGAGCACGCTGCGGCGCTGGGGTACCGCCCCGAAGGTCGAGCGGATCATGCCGGTGCTGTACTCGCTCGTCATCACCAGCACGCCGAGCACCGCGATGGCGAGCTGGGCCAGGAACAACCCGTTCAAGCTGAACGACGTGGCGTTGAAGGTCGCCTTGTCCGCGGCGCTGATGTTGTCGTAGCGGTTGACGTAGACCGAGCAGATGAGGGCGCCGAGGCCGATGGTCGCCGCCATCGCCACGAGCAGGCTCCAGTAGGTCGAGCGCACGCTGCGCAACTTGGTCCACTCGGAGCGGACGACGTCGGGCAGGATGAGCCCCCGGGTGGGGGTGATGCGGCGCGGGCGGGCCGACCCGCCCGAAACGGTCGCGGTGGTCATCTTCAGGCTCCTCGGGTGCTGAGCTCGCCGGGGCCGGCGGCACTGATCCCGCCGGAGTCGCCGGCGCCGGCGTGGTAGTCGACGGTGTCGCGGGTCATGTCCATGAACGCCTCTTCGAGCGAGGCGACCTCAGGGGTCAGCTCGTGCAGCACGATCGCGTGGCGCGCCGCCAGCTCGCCGATCGCCGCGCTCTCCATGCCGCCGACGTGCACCACGCCCTCGGCGTCGGTGATCGCGGTGGCTCCCTCGGCGACGAGGAGGGAGACGAGCGCCGGGGCCTGGGGGCTGCGCACCCGGACCTGGTGGGGCGAGCTGGAGCGCACGAAGTCGTCGACCGTGGCCGCGGCGATCAACTTGCCACGCCCGATCACGATCAGGTCGTCGGCGGTGAGGGCCATCTCGCTCATGAGGTGGCTCGACACGAACACCGTGCGGCCGTCGGCGGCGAGCGAGCGCATCAGGTTGCGGATCCACAGGATGCCCTCGGGGTCGAGACCGTTGACCGGCTCGTCGAAGAGCAGGACCTCCGGATCCCCGAGGAGCGCGGCGGCGATGCCGAGGCGCTGCCCCATCCCGAGGGAGAAACCGCCCGCCCGCTTGCGGGCCACGCCCGTGAGGCCGACCATGTCGAGCACCTCGTCGACCCGGGACCGCCCGATGCCGTTGGTCTGCGCCAGGCACCACAGGTGGTTCTCGGCGCTGCGGCCGCCGTGGATCGCCTTGGCGTCGAGCAGGGCGCCGACCTCGAACATCGGGCGGCGGTGCTCGCCATAGGGCCGCCCGAGGACCGACACGGTGCCCGCGCTCGGGGCGTCGAGGCCCATGATCATGCGCAGCGTGGTGCTCTTGCCCGATCCGTTGGGCCCGAGGAAGCCCGTGACCCGCCCGGGTCGGACCTCGAAGCTGAGATCGTCGACCGCCAGCGTGCGGCCGTAGCGCTTCGTCAAACCGTGTGCCTCGATCACAGACCAATCCTTCGTCTCGCCTGCCCTCGCTCCGAGTATGGGCGACGCGGGGAGGCGATGGCGTCCACCTCTCGACCTTTTCCGGGTCCTCCTTGCGGCGTACGGCGGCGACGTCGCCGGACCGGCCGCCATACATTGCGGGCGTGGCCAGCCCGTTGCGCACCGAGGCGTTCCACCGCGACCCCTTTCCCACCTACCGCTGGCTGCGCGACCAGCACCCCGTGTTCCACGACACCGAGCGCGCCACCTACGTGCTGACCCGTTTCGCGGACGTCGCGGAGGCGGCGCGGGACCACGCGACGTTTTCCTCCGACGACCCGGCGTCGCGGGTGCTCGACCGCATGACCCGGATGGATCCACCCCGCCACGACGCCTGGCGGGACCTCACGTCCGCGTCGTTCCGGCCCCGGGCGGTCCTCCGCCACGAGGACCTGGTGCGGGGCATCGCGCGCGACCTGCTCGCCCGGGCCCGGGCCCGGGGCGCGGGCGACCTCGACGTGGTGCGCGAGCTGGCGGCGCCGATCCCGAGCACCACGATCGGCGACCTCATCGGGGTGCCGAGGGAGCACAACGAGCGGTTCCAGGCGCTGTCGGAGATCTCGATCGCAGGGAGCCCCGAGGATGCCGACGCCGCCAACCGGGAGATCTGGTCGGTGTTCGACGACCTCATCGACCAGCGCCGTCGCGCCCCGGCGGACGACCTGCTCAGCCGGTTGCTGGCCGCGACCTTCGAAGGCGGCCCGCTGACGCGCGACCAGCTGCTCGGGTACTGCCTGCACCTGGTGGTGGCGGGCAACGACACCACGGCCAACCTGATCGGCACGGGTGCGCTCCTGCTCGCCGAGCACCCCCGGATCCGGGCCGAGCTGTGCGAGCGGCCCGAGCTGATCCCCCAGGCCGTCGAGGAGATGATCCGCTTCGACGGTCCCGTGCAGATGCTGCCGCGCCGCTGCGCCCGAGACGTCGAGCTGCACGGCGTGGCCATCCCGGCCGGGGCGCCCGTCGAGCTGTACTGGGGCGCAGCCAACCGCGACGAGCGCCAGTTCGACGACCCCGACCGCTTCGACATCCACCGCGGCGAGGCGCGCCACCTCGGCTTCGGGCACGGGGTGCACTTCTGCCTCGGGGCCCACCTGGCCCGCCTCGAGGCCCGGGTGGCCTTCGAGGAGCTGCTGGCCGTGGCGCCCCGCTACCGGGTGGTCCCCGGCCAGGCGCTCGCCATCAAGCCGGGCTGGGCCATCCGGGGCCTGACCCGGCTGCTCGTGTCCCTCGCCGGCTGACCAGGGGGAAAGGGGACCCCTCGCGCCCCTCAGCGCCCGGGGGCCCTCCGGCCGAGGCGCTCGTCGTCGTAGCGGCTCACCGCGTCGGCGAGCCAGGTGGCGACCGCGGCGACGTCGACCGCGGAGTCCGCCGACCCGTGGTCGAGCACCTCCCGCAAGCGGTCGCCGGCCCGCCGGCGCGCCCGCGTCAGCGCCGCCTCGCCCTCGCCGGTGAGCTCGAGGCGGACCCGGCGGCGGTCGCCGAGCTCGGTCCTGCGGGTGAGCCAGCCCCGACCCTCGAGGCCGGCGATCAGGGGGGTGATGGCCGAGATGCGCATCTGTCGGGCGGCGGCCAGCGCGCTGGCGTGCTGGATGCCCTCCTCGATGCGGGACATGACCCGCATCTGCTCCAGCGACGGCAGCGCGGGATCCTCGTCGAGCGCGGCACGCAGCGCCCGGTAGAGGCGGGGCACGACATCGGACAGCACCTCGGCGGGGTCCGGGGCGGCGTCCCCATGGTTGCCTGTCATCTCGCCAGGGTATACAGTACAGATAGTGAACAATACAGTTGCCGGCGTACCTCAGGCTCGCCGACCAGGATCCGTGGCGGCCGGGCTGTCCGGCGCCGAGGCCGCCCGCCTGCTGGCCGAGATCGGACCCAACGAGGTCGCCGAGCGGCCGGTCCCGGCCTGGCGGCGCTTCGCCGGCCGCTTGTGGGGGCCGCTGCCGTGGATGCTCGAAGCGACCGTCGTGCTCACCGTGGTCCTCGGCAAGGACCTCGAGGCGGTCATCATCACCACCCTCCTCGTGCTCAACTCCGCGATCGGCTTCGTGCAGCAGGCGCGCGCCGACGGTGCGCTGGCGCTGCTGCGCGAGCGCCTCGCCGTGACGGCCCGGGTCCGCCGCGACGGGGCCTGGACGCTCGTCCCCGCCCGCGAGCTGGTCCCCGGCGACGTCGTTCGGGCCCGGGTCGGCGACCTGCTGCCCGCCGACGTCGAGCTCCTCGAGGGCCACGTCAGCCTGGACCAGTCCTCGCTCACCGGCGAGTCCGTCCCGGTCGACGCCGGTCCCGGTGCGGCGGCCTACGGCGCCAGCGTCGTCACCCGGGGCGAGGCGACCGCGTTGGTCGTGGCCACCGGGGCCGCGAGCTTGTTCGGCCGCACGACGGTCCTCGTGCGCGAGACCCGGACGGCGACACACCTCGAGGGCGTGATCTTTCGGATCGTGCGCGCCCTGATCGCCATCGACGTGGTGCTGGTGGCCGTCATGGTGGGGTTCGCGGCCGCCATCGGGACCCGGCTGTCGGACACCGCTCCCTTCGCCCTGATCATCCTGATCGCCTCGGTGCCTGTCGCGCTGCCGACCACCTTCACCGTCGCCCAGGCGGTGGGAGCGCTCGAGCTCAGCCGGGGCGCCGACGAGCGCCACCGCGGCCACGGGGTCCTCGTGACCCGCCTGTCGGCGATCCAGGAGAGCGCTTCGATGGACGTGCTCTGCACCGACAAGACCGGCACGCTCACCCGCAACCAGCTGACGCTGGCCGCTCAGCGCACGTACGGGTCGTGCAGCGACATCGAGCTCGTCGAGCTCGCCGGCCTGGCGTCGGACCACGCCGGGCAGGACCCCATCGACCTGGCGCTGCTGCAGGCGGCGGGCGCCGGAGCGACCGAGGGCGCCCGCCACCTGCGCTTCGTCCCCTTCGACCCGGCGACCAAGCGCACGGAGGCCGTCGTCGAGCGCGACGGCGGCCGGCTGCACATCGTCAAGGGCATGCCGGGGGTGGTGGCGGCGCTCTGCGCAGACGTACCCGCGTCCCTCGACCACGATGTCGATGCCCTCGCCGCCGGCGGCGCCCGGGTGCTGGCCGTGGCCGCCGGTCGCGACCGCGACCTCGCCATCGTCGGCCTGGTCGCCCTCGCGGACCCTCCCCGCCCGGATTCGGCCCAGCTCGTGCGGGAGCTGCGCGGCCTCGGCATCGACGTCAAGATGGTCACCGGTGACACCGCCGCGACCGCGGCGTCGATCGCCCGCCAGGTCGGCATCGAGCCGACCGTCTGCACCGGGGCCGAGCTGCGGGCCGACCCCGCGCTGGCCGAGTCCTGCTCGGTGTTCGCCGGCGTGTACCCCGAGGACAAGCACACGCTGGTGATCACGCTCCAAGCGGCCGGCCACGTGGTCGGCATGACCGGCGACGGCGTCAACGACGCCCCAGCGCTCAAGCAGGCGGAGGTCGGGATCGCGGTCGACAGCGCGGTCGACGTGGCCAAGGCCGCCGCCAGCATGGTGCTCACCGAACCCGGCCTGGTCGACACCGTCACCGCCATCTCGGTGAGCCGGCGCATCTACCAGCGCATGATGACCTGGACGCTCAACAAGATCATCAAGACCACCCAGGTCGCCTTCTTCCTCACGTCGTCGTTCCTGATCACCCGGTCATTCGTGACCACGCCCCTGCTCATCGTGCTGCTCCTGCTGGCCAACGACTTCGTCACCATGTCCCTCGCCGTCGACCGAGCCGACGCCTCGCCGCGGCCCGAGCGCTGGCGGGTCGGTGCGCTGATCTCGGCGTCGGTCACGCTGTCGCTGGTGGTGCTGGCCGAGTCGTTCCTCGACCTGTGGCTCGCCCGGGGCGTGTTCCACCTGAGCCCGCACCAGACCCAGACCCTGATCTTCCTGATGCTCGTCTTCAGCGGCCAGGCGACGGTCTACGTGGTGCGGGCGCGGGGCCGCTTCTGGCGCAGCCGGCCCGTCGTGTGGCTGCCCGTGGCGACGACCTTCGACGTCGCGGTGATCTCTGCGCTCGCCATCGGAGGCGTCCTCATGACACCGATCGCGGCGGGCTACGTGGTGCTGGTGGGCGCCATCGCGGTGGCGTTCATGTTCGTGATGGACCCGGTCAAGGTGCTCGCCCTCCGCCACTTCGGCCTCGCCGCGGACCCGGCGGTCGCCGAGGCCTGAGCCGCGGGGTCGCTACGACCGCTTCAGCACGGCGAGCTCGTCGAGGATCCGCCCGATCGCGGCGTCCTGGGCGTTGAGGTGGCGCTGGATGTCCTCGGTGGTGCGCAGCACCGCGTCCGCGTCCTCATAGGTCGCCTCGGAGCGCCGGTCCGCACTCGCGGCCAGGATGTTCTGCCCGACGATGATGATGCTGAGCAGCACCAGCTGGAGGAACGTCTGGCTGATCCACGACACGAGGGTCACTGCGCTCCCCGAGCGGATGGCGTCGGGCAGCGAGACCAGGGCCAGCGCCGCGAACGCGTACGCGCACCACATCGTGCCCACGCCGGTGGTGATCCTGACCGCTAGCAGGGCGTTGAAGCGGTACCACCAGCGGGCGCCCTCGGCGGGGGTGACCACATCTGCGACCTTGGGCGGGCCGCTGACCTGGCGGGCCGCGATGCGGGGGTGCGGGATGTAGTCGAAGAGATCGGACATGGCGAACAGCATCGTCACGGTTCCCCTCGGGGGCAACGACGGCGCTCAATTGCCGTCGTCGGCCATGCGGAGCAGCTCGGTGACCGTGCGCCAGTTGCGGACCGTCGCCGCGGTGGCGAGACGCCGCTCGACGCCCTGCATCACCTTGCTCCGGCCGAGCCCCTCGGGGCACCACAGGTAGATGTCGCGCCCGCGCACCGACAGCTCCTCGGGCGCAGCCCGCCGCGGATCCAGCCCCGCGAGGCCCTCGGGGTCGGGGTCCGCGGCGAGGAACGCCACGTGCAACTGGCGGCCCGGATCCCGCCCGGGGGCGAGGAACGGGTTGGCCGCGACGATCTCGGCCAGTTGCGGCCCGCTGCGCACCACGCTCGGGACCGACAACCCCATCGCCTCGGCCAGCAGAGACTCCACACGCGCCGCGAGCGCGTCGGCGCCGAGCCGGGTGCGCAGCACCACGTTGCCGCTCTGGACATAGGTGCGCACGTCGCGGTGGCCGTCGCTCGCCAGCAGCTCCTGCAGCGCGCGCATGGGGACCTTGTTGTGACCGCCGACGTTCACACCGCGAAGGAGCACCGCGTAGGTAGCCATCGGCGCCATCGTGCCAGAGCCCGCCGCATCGCCGCGGAGGTCCCCTTTTCCCCCTCGAACCAGACGAATCGTCCAACCGTTCGGACGGCGTCGTCCCCTGTCCCTCGACGGGAGGGCCCGGAGTTGCCAAGCTTCGGTCGTCCGGCGTCCGATCACCGGGCGTGGAGGGGCCGTGCACCTCATCGCCGCGAGCGCGTCGACCACCCGTCCCGCCACCGTGTCGTCCCTCGTCGCCTGGGCGGCCGTGATCGGGCTGATCGCTCTGTTGGTCTTCGTCGCCGGCTGGTTCCGCCGGCGCATGCTGTGGGCGACCGAGATCGCGGTCATCGCGCTCGGTGCGTACCTGCTGTCACGTGCCGGCTTCGACGCGGCCACGAGCGACGGGAGCGACGTCGCGCACGCCTTCGTGCGGGGAGGCAACGCGACCTTCAGTGCGCTCCTCCGGCCGCTGTTCCCCGGATCGGCGGGACCGGTCCCCGGCTCGTACGGCTGGCTGACCGTCGTCGGCGTCGCCGTGGTGCTCTTCGTGCTGATGGACCGCCGGACGGCGAAACGAGAGGTCCCCTCCGTGTCGGTGGACACCACCGTCGCGCCGGGAGACCCCGCGCTCGCCGCGCCGCTCGCGCCGCTCGTCAGCGAGGTCCAGTTCCGTCTGCCGGCCGTCGACGTGCGCCGGCCATCTGCGATCCCGGGCGGACAGGCCCTCGACAGCCTGGCGTCGATCGTCGAGAGCACCGACCTGACCGGGTCCCGGCCCCTGGCGGCCGTGATGCGACTCCTGCGGGTCTTCTACGCCCCTCCTCCCAGCTTCGTCGTGCGCCTGTACGTCGAGGAAGGACCGCCCGGTGCCGGTGCGATGATCACCGTCGACCTGCGCGACGCCGCGACCAACCAGACGCGGCAAGTGCACACGCTCGGGCCCTGCGCCCTCTCGGAGGCCGCCGAACGGGTCGCGGGGTACGTCGCCCGCCAGGTGCTCGAAGCAGACCCGACCGCGCCGCGATGGTCCGGCGGACCCGCCGACGGCGCGGATCTCGCACTGTCGCTCCTGGCGCAGCAGTGCCCCACGGCGCGGAGCTACGACGCCGCGCTCGCGCAGCGCCGCCAGCAGCGGGACCGCCTCGATGCCGTCGTGCACCTGTCTCCCCCACCGGCGCTCGCCATCTACGAGCTGGCCTCGCTGGACGACCTCGACGCGGAGCACCTCGGCGCGCTCCGCCTCCACCTGATCAACCGGGAGCACCACCCCGAGTTCCGCCGCGGCCAGTACCGCCTGGCCATGTCCATGTGCATGATCGCCGGCGACACCTTCACCGACGAGTGGTCAGACGCGCGTCGGTGGCAGATGAGCACGCAGGTGCGCCAGGACATCGCGGCGCTGATGGAGCGCGTGGGGATGCTCTCCCCGCGATCGGACGCCTACGTCCTCGGCCTGCTGGCCCGGGAGCAGCCGCCGGACACCGGCGAGGCGCTCGAGCTGCGGCGCGCCCTCCTGCGCCTCGCGCTCGGTGAGTTCGACGACCGGCGGCGGGCGCTGAGCGTCCGCAACCTCCTCACCGTTGCGCTCGTCCATCGCCACCGTCGCACCGAGCTGCTCGCCTACTTGCGCAACAAGCGGGGCCGACAGCGCCGCATCGGTGACCGCTGGGCCACGGCGATCGCGATGGACATCGCCAACACCCGCCTCGCCCGGCTCCGCGACGGCAAGGACCCACCGCTCCCACGGGCGGTCGGGCGCATCCTCGATCCCCCGCGGCGACCGAGGTGGTGGCCGCCGCGGCGGCGGCCGAGCTGGCAGTCCCTCTACAACGCCGCGTGCTTCTGTGCCATACCGCCGCTCGGGCACCCGGACGGGCCCGACGAGCGCCCGGCGAGGGCGGAGCGGGTCGTCGCGCTCCTCCGCCGGGCGGTCGACGACCCCCGCTGCGAGCTGGTACGACCCTCGGAGTGGATCGGCAAGGACCCCGACCTCGCCGATGTCCGCCACACCAGGGCCTTCGACCGCTTCGTCGGGGAGCTCGTCGAGCGCGACTTCGGACCGGAGGTCGAACGCCCCTCGGCCCCGGACCCGGGTTGGTTCCCCGGCATCGTCGAGGACCGGGCCCTCTCCTGGCAGCGCCGACGGGCGCAGGGTCCCCTGATCGACGTCAGCGACGCCCACCTCCGCGACGACGGTCGGGACGAGGGTCGGGACCACGTCGCCGCCGAGCCGGTGCGGGGGCCGGGGCAGGCGCCGGGGCCGGCTCGGTGATCCCATGCAGGACGGACATCAGCGCTCCCGCAGCGGGTCGGGCACGCCGAGGGCGTCGGCGATCAGAGCGGGGATGGCCAGCTTGCCGCTGCCATCGGTCGCGACGACGACATAGACCGTCTCGGCGGTGGCGACCGGCCGGTCGCCGGCCCGGACGGCGAACTGCAGCGCGAAGGAGGTGCGCCCGAGGCGCGCCACTGCGACATCGACCTCGGCCGGCTCCCCCCATCCGAGCGAGCCGCTCCAGTCGAGCTCGGTGTGCACCAGCTGCACGTCGTAGCCCGCCTGCAGCATGTCGACGTAGCGCAGGCCGCGATGGGCCAGGAACGCCGTCATGGCATCGTCGAGGTACGCGAGGTACCACATGTTGAACACGACGCCCTGCTGGTCGACCTCCAGGTAGCGGACATCGACGGCATGGGTGAAGGGCGCGGCTCCCATCCCGCCATCGTAGGGAGGGACGCCCGCCCGCCGGCGAGGACCGTGGAAGCGGCGCTCGTTTGAAGGTCGCCGTCGGGTCTGCAACGATCCGCGCCACACCCCGAGCCCAGGAGCGCACGTGACCAACGCCGCGATCGCCTACCGCCCGTCGCACTTCGGCATCTGCGTCACCGATCTCGACCGCTCGATGCGCTTCTACTGCGACGGCCTCGGATTCGAGCCGGCGGAGCGCTACGACCTGCAGGATTGGCCCGACAGCGGCCTCGACCGGGGCCTGGAGATCACCGGTCCGGTCGATCTGGTCTCGCAGTTCATACGCAGCGGCGACATGGGCATCGAGCTGCTCTTCTACCGCACGCCGGCGCCCTTCGGGACGCCGTCGGCGAGCCGGGGCCACATCGGCATCACCCACCTGTCGTTCTACGTCCCCGACGTGGGCGCGGCGGCGGCCCGCCTCGTCGAGGCCGGCGGCACCCTCCTCGAAGCCACCCGTTCGAACCCCGGGGTCGACCTCGTGTTCATCGCCGACCCCGACGGTGTGCGGGTCGAGCTGATGAAGTCCGACGACTGAACGCCCGTGACCACGGCGATCCGGTGACGGCCGCCCGGTGACGGCCACCGGGCGGCGGGGCCGGACGCCGCGCCCCGGCCCCTTCGACCGCGAGCGCCTGCAGGCCGCGCTGGGTGTCTCCGTCGCATCCGTGGAAGTGCTCGAAGAAGCATCGGGCACGACCCGGCGCGCCCGCCTGCGGGTCCGGCACGCCGACGGCTCGGCAACCGAGCTCTTCGCCAAGGCGCCGGCCTCATCTCCGCTGGCCCGCGCCGTGGTCGCCTTGCCCGGCCTCGCCCGGGCCGAGGTCGGCTTCTACCGGGACGTGGCACCCGAGGCGCCGCTGTCCATCCCGACGTGCCACGCGGCACGGGCGACCCGCACCGACTTCCTGCTCGTGCTGGAGGACGTCAGCTCCCGCCCCGCGTCGTTCTCGCACCTCGGCGACGACCTGCCCGCCCCGCAGGTGGCGGAGGTGCTGGCACAGCTGGCCCGGCTGCACGGTGCCTACTGGGGCGACCCGCGGCTGCGATCGGGGGCCTGGCCCTGGTGTCGCCCCCTCGTGCCCCGCTTCGAGGCGACCGCAGGCGCGCTCGTCGCGCCGGCCCTGGGCCGCATCGGCGCCCGTCGGGCGGGGGGCGCGCTGCCCGGGGACCTGCGAAGGGTCCTCCTCCGCTACGGGGCCCACCGCAGCGCGCTCCGGCGCCGGCTCGACTGCGGCACTCCGACGCTGCTGCACCAGGACTGCCACCCGGGCAACCTGGCGTTCGCCGAGGACGGCAGCGCCGTGGTGTGCGACTGGCAGCTGACCCGAGCCGGGCCGTGGGCGGCGGACGTCGCCTACCTCGTCGCCACCGCGATGGCCGTCGAAGAACGGCGGGCGCACGACGCCGCGCTCCTCGCCGGCTACCTGGACCACCTGGTCGACGCCGGCGGCCGCCCGCCCGGCGCCGCCGAAGCCAAACGGGCATTCGCAGCCAACCTCGTGTACCCGCTGGAGGCCATGGTGGTGACGCTGGCGTTTCCCGGCCTGCAGCCCGACGACGCGGTGCGCCGCGCCGTGGCCCGGAGCGCGGCGGCCGCGGCCGACCACGACGCCTTCGGCGCCCTCGCCTCGCTCGACGCACGCCCGTGACCCACCAGGCGAACAGTTGTTCGTACAATGGGGGACGTGGGCCCATTGCCGGCGATCCTGCACGCGGATCTCGACGCGTTCTACGCCTCGGTCGAACAGCTCCTCGACCCGTCGCTGCGCGGCACGCCCATCGCGGTCGGCGGGGGTGTGGTGCTCGCCGCGTCCTACGAGGCCCGGGCGTTCGGTGTGCGCAGCGGCATGTCCGGCTGGCAGGCCCGGCAGTGCTGCCCCAGCCTGCGCTTCGTCGGTGGCCACTTCCGCGAGTACCAGCGCCTCGGCGACCAGGTCATCGCCATCATGCGGGACTTCACCCCCCGCGTCGAGCGCATCTCGATCGACGAGGCGTTCCTCGACGTGTCCGGCGCGGCCCACCTGTTCGGGCCACCCGGCCACATCGCCGCGGAGATCCGCCGGCGGGTGCGCGACGAGATCGGCCTGCCGGTGAGCGTCGGCGCGGCCCGCACCAAGCACCTGGCCAAGATCGCCTCGCAGGTGGCCAAACCCGACGGGATCGTCGTCGTCGAACCTGGCGACGAGCGGAGCTTCCTCGACCCCCTGCCGGTGCGGCTGATCTGGGGGGTGGGCCCGGTCACCCGGCAGCGCCTCGACGATCGCGGCATCCGCACGATCGGGGAGCTGGCCGCGACTCCCGGAGAGGCCCTCGAGCACCTGTTCGGCCACGCCATCGGGGCCAAGCTCGTCGCCCTCGCCGCCAACCGCGACGACCGGGAGGTCCAAGGCGGCCCGCGCGCCCGCTCGGTCGGCGCCCAGTCCGCCCTGGGCCGGCAGTGGCCGACGCCGGAGCTCATCCGCGGCGTCCTCACCCACCTCGCCGACCGGGTCGCCACCCGGCTGCGCCACGCAGGGCGCGCCGGGCGCACCATCACGGTGCGGGTCCGCTTCGCCGGCCTGGCGTCGGTCACCCGGTCGTCGACCCTGCCCGCGCCGGTGTCGGCCACGCTGACCCTCGTCGAGGTCGCCGAGGACCTGGTCCGTGCCGCGCTCGCCGACCACCCCGACGAGCACCAGATCTCGCTGCTGGCGGTCGCGGTGTCCAACCTCTGCGACGAGCCCGCCCTCCAGCTCGAGCTGCCCATCGGCGAGTTGCAGGACGCCCACCGCCCGGGCAGCGCCGTCGGCTCGGCCCGCTGGGCCGTGGACCGCTCGATGGACGCCGTGCGGGATCGCTTCGGGCGCGCCGCGCTCGATTACGCGGGCGTCGCGCTGTCGACCCGCCCGGGGGTCCCGGATGCGTTCCGCGAGCTCGCCGAACACGACGCGTGATCGCCGCAGGGATCGGTCCGCCGGCTCGGTGCACCGAAGCCGCCGGCGCCCCGGGCTAACCTTCGCCGTTCGATCCGTCTCGCGGGGAAGGGCCTGTTGATCGGTCAAGGGTGGGAGGCGACGGAGCAGCGCCGGAGGCGACGCCGCCACTTACGCCTGGCCCGTACCGTCGTGATCGCCGCGCTGGTGGTGGGGGCGGTGGTCTGGCTGACCGACCGGGGGGGCCGCTCGCGCACGGCCATCCGGCCCGCGCCCGGCGGCACCACGTCGTCCACCGCCACGACCGCCCCCGGGACGCCCGGCAACATCTACGCCGCGGCTGGCGCCAACATGCTGTCGCCGGTCGTCCAGGGCGATCCGTACCTCATCTACGTCCCCGAGAGCGCGGGCAACGGGATGGACGTGATCGACCCCAAGACCAACCAGATCATCAACCACTTCACGACCGGCCTCGACCCCCAGCACGTCGTGCCGTCCTGGGACCTCAAGACGCTCTACGTCACCAACGACCAGGCCAACAGCCTCACACCCATCGACCCCCGCACCGGCAACCTCGCCGGCCCGAACATCCCCGTCGACGACCCCTACAACCTCTACTTCACGCCCGACGGCTCGTCGGCCATCGTGGTGGCCGAAGCGCGCCAGCGCCTCGACTTCCGCGACCCGCACACGTTCGCGCTCCAGCACGCGCTCCCGGTCAACTGCGAGGGAGTGGACCACATCGACTTCGCGGCCGACGGCAGCTACCTGATCGCCACCTGCGAGTTCACCGACAAGCTCGTCAAGGTCGACCTCAAGACCAGGACCGTGGCGGGGTACCTCACCGTGCCCGGGAGCAGCGGCCAGGACATCAAGCTCGACCCCGCGGGAAAGGTCTTCTACGTCGCCGACATGAAGCAAGGCGGCGTCCACCTCATCGACGCCGACCGCTTCGAGCAGATCGGCTTCATCGCCACCGGGCCCGACGCGCACGGCCTCTACCCGAGCAGGGACGACAAGTACCTCTACGTGACCAACCGCGGCAACGGCACGATCACCCTCATCGACTTCGCCACCCATCACATCGCCACCACGTGGAGCATCCCGGGAGGGGGCAGCCCCGACATGGGCAACGTGTCGGCCGACGGCACGGTGCTGTGGGTGTCGGGCCGCTACGACAACGCGGTGTACGAGCTCTCCACCGCCGACGGCCACCTCATCGCCAAGGTGACCGTGCCCAACAAGCCGCACGGCCTCTGCGTGTGGCCCCAGCCGGGCCGGTACTCGCTCGGCCACACGGGGATCATGCGCTGACATGAACGACCACTCCGTGGGACGAGCTGACGCAGCCGGACCGGGCGTCCGGGCCCGACGCCGGAACGGCCTGCGCCGCGGGGTCGCCGCCCTCGGCGCCGGCGCGCTTGTCGCCGGGTCGTGCGCGGGGATCCTGGCGTGGACCGACCGCCGGCGCGCATCACCCGGCGGCGACGGCGCCGCGGTCGCGATCGCCAGCGAGCACCTCCGGTACGAGTCCGACCTCATGCAACGGGAGCTGCCCCGCTTGGCGCCCGATGCCGCGACCGTCATCGACGAGGTCAGATCGGTGACCGACAGCCTCGACACCACGCTGTCTTCCCAGCTCAGCCGGCTCGGCCTCTCCGCCGGGCGGGCGCAGGCCCTGTGGAAACAGCAGGTCGGCGACGGGTCACCCGCCAACGGCGGCTACGCGTTGTCCTGCTCACTGCACCGCCAGCAGAGCGACGCGGCCGACCTGGCGGCCACCCCGGCGGACGCTCTGCCCACCGAGCTGGCCGAGATCGAGCTCACCCTCTTCGCCGAGGGGCGCCAGCTCGCGGGCGACATCCGCTCCGCGCCCGCGCTGCGCCGATCGATCGACGACGACCAGCGCGAAGCCATGCACCACCTCGCACCCCTGCTGATCCCGACGGACCGGGCGTACGCCGCGTCGGCCTGAGCAACGCCCCCCCAACGCCGAGGCACCCCCGACCCGGTCCGAGCGGAGACGAACCAGCCCCCTGACCGGCCCCTTCCGGACGTAGGCTGGCGCGATGGCCGACGGTTTCCATCCCCCGGTCGAGGAGTACCTCGAAGCGATCTACCAGCTCGAGGAGGAGGGGGTGGCGGTGATCCGGGCCCGGCTGGCGGAGCGGCTCGCCCATTCCGCCGCCGCGGTCACCGAGATGGTGCGCCGCCTCATCGACGAGGGCTTCGTCGAGGTCGAGGACCGGTCGTTGCGCATGACGCCCGAGGGACGCCGGCGGGCCGAGAGCGTGGTGCGCAAGCACCGCCTGGCCGAACGCCTCCTGACCGACGTCATCGGCCTGCCCTGGCACAAGACCCACCTCGAGGCGGGACGGTGGGAGCACGTGATGTCCGACGAGGTGGAGGGACGCCTCGTGGCGCTCCTGGAGAACCCGACCACCTGCCCGCACGGCAACCCGATCCCGGGCTCGGGGGTGCGGGTCCAGCCCCTCCGGCCGCTGTCGACGGCCGAGCCCGGCGAGCGCATCCGCCTCGAACGGGTGGCCGAGACCGTCGAGATCGATCTCGACACCCTCACCTACCTCGACGCCCACGGGTTCCGGCCAGGCGCCGACGCCGAGGTCAGGGACAAGGCGCCCGACGGGGCGCTCACCCTCGACCTCGGATCCGAGACCATCGCCGTCAGCCCGTCGCTCGCCGAACAGCTCTTCGTCGGGCGCCTCTGAACGACGACCGGGTACCGCCGGGAGCCGCCGCTCAGGCGGCCCGGGTGAGCGTCGCCGACCACGCTCCCGCGATCAGCAGGCGTGGCGCCCCGGTGCCGTCCGCCGGCACGACATAGGTGTCGGTCGCCGAGCTGTTGAGGCGGGTGTTCGGCACGGCGTAGAGGACCGATGCCCCGTCGAGCCAGTTGGCCTGGTCGTCGACGTTGACCTCCTCAGCCAGCGGCCAGCGGCGCCCGCTGGCCAGGTCAAGCACCCACAACCGCCAGGTGACCTGCCCGGCGCTGTCGGCCGGGTTGCGGACCTTGAACGCGACCCGGGTGCCGTCGGGCGACAGCGCCGGGCACTCCACGCCGTCGGTGACGACGTCCGCCCGCCGCCGGGCGATGTCGCCGAAGATGAGGTAGTGGTGGCTCCCGGTGCCGAGGGTGGCGTAGAAGTGCTGGCTGTCGGCGGTGAAGGTCACTCCCCAGAAGTTGAAGTCGACCGCCTGGAAGCGCCGGCCGTTGCGGTACACCGAGAAGCGCTCGAGATCGACCAGGGTCCGGCCCTGGACCAGATCGACCAGGTCGGTGCGGGTCGAGAACGAATCCGCGGCGTAGGAATCGCCCTGCACGAAGATGGTGTAGGCGGCCACCGCGCCGTCGGGCGCGACCCGCACCCGGCTCGGCAGCCCGGCCAGCGCCAGGCGATGGGTGACGCGCAGGTCACGGTCGAAGACCTCCAGCGAGTAGCGGAACGCCACGCGGTCGTTGACCAGGCACACACCTCGCCCTCCGGCCATGTCCACCCGGTCGCAACGCAGGTCCGTGAGGGTGCGCGCACCACCCGGCTCGTCCGCGGGCAGAACGCCGACCCGGCCGTAGTCGGGGCCGGCCGCGGTGTTCTCGAAGACCCACACCGGCCCGTTGGCGTCGACCGCGGCGCCGGTCCCCCCGTTCCGAGAGGGCGGGGCCGACGCCACCCGCTCGTGGCTGGCTCGCAGCAGCGAAAGCGCGACGGCCCCTGCGCCGATCACGCACACGGTGGCCAGGATGGCCAGCCGCACGCGGTGCGAGGCCATGCCGCGACGAGCTGCGGTGTGGGCCGGCCGGCGGCCCGGCGCCGTCACCGCGCCGCGCCGGGCCCGGCCCGCTCCACGAGCAGGGGCCGAAGGGCGACGGCACTGAGCACCACCGCGACCACGAGCCCGGCGAGGAACACCTCGACGGCCTCGCCCGGGCCGTTCCAACCCCACAGGGCGCCGAACGCGGTCGATGCGCCGAAGGCGACCAGGGCCATCACCGCACCGAGGAGGGCGAGGCCGCTCGCCCTCGTCTCGGCAGGCAGGACGTTGCTGGCCACCGCGGCCAGCACCCCGTCGGTGGCTGCGTAGTAGATGCCGAGGGCACCGAGCATGACGACCAGCGCCAGCGGTCCGGGATCCTGGCGCAGCAGCACGAGGTCCACCGCGATCAGCAGGAGCTGACCGGCCAGGAAGACCCGAGCCGGGCCGATCCGATCGGCCAGGCGCCCGAGCGGGATGGCGAGGATGACGTAGCCGACCGCGGTGCCCACGTAGAGCAGCGGGAAGAAGCGGGTGGTCATGCTCGAGCGCTGCTGGAACGTGAGGTAGACGAGGGCGTCGCCGATGGTCACCGCGCTGAGGGCTGCACCAGCGATCACGAGGCGCCGGAAAGCAGAGATGCGAAGCAGGCCGAACCCGGTCCGCAGCGACACCCGCCGTGCCGGGCGCGCCGCGGCGCCCGCCTGGTTGTGGACGAAGAGCACCAAGATGGCGACGCCTACCAGCGCGATCCAGAAGCTGGCCGTGAAGATCGTCCCGTACGAGCCCGGCACCGCGCTGAGCAGGGCGAACGCGACCAACGGACCGGCCAGCCCCCCGGCGGTGTCGAGCGCCCGGTGCACCCCGAAGGCCTCCCCGAGCCGGCCCGGCAACGCGGAGAGCGAGATGAGCGCGTCGCGCGGCGCGGTGCGCAGGCCCTTGGCCGCCCGGTCGGCGTAGAGGAGGCCGGTGGCCGGCGCCCAGGCGTGGCGGGCGGCGCTCAGCCCGATGCGCGTCCCGGCGGAGACGGCGTAGCCGGCCCCGGCGACCTCCTTGTAGCGGCCCCGACGGTCGGCCAGGGCGGCGCCGCCGAGCGCGGTGAACGCGGCGATGCCCTGGAACGCTCCGTTGAAGAGACCGAGCTGGAACCGACTGAACCCGAGCTGGATGGTCAGGAACAGGGGGATGACCGAGTTGACCATCTCCGAGGAGACGTCGGTGAACATCGACGTCACGCCCAGGTAGACGACGTTGCCCGGCACCGCGGGTCGCCACCAGGGGTGGGTGGCGGCGCTGCGGGGCCGGCCCCGGACGTCTTTCAAGGACGGGTACACGCGGTTGCCCCTTCCGACGGTCCTCACCGGGTCTGTTCGTCGAGGCCGACGACCGATCTTAGGGCGGCCGAAATAGTGTGGGCAGGCAGCGGGCGACCCGCCGCTCGATGCGGTCGTGGCGGCCGGTCAGAAGGGGCACAACATGGCAGGTCCGAAGTCGAGCCCCCCGCGCGCAGGAGGGGCGGGCGCGGGTGGCGCGGGGAAAGGGGTCCCGCCCGGCGACCCACGGGTCGCGCCGGGCACCCGCCTGTCGAGCCGCCAGCGGTGGATGATCCTCGGTGCCGTCGTCGTGGTCGCCGCCGCCGGCACGACGGCGTCGGTCCTGGCCGGTCGGCACCACGGAGCGTCGCCGACCCAACACGTGTCCAGCGGCGCAGAGACCGAGATGCCGTCGGGCGGCCTGGCGGGGCGGACCCCGGCCCTGGTGTTCCGCAGCACGACGCTCGACCGTCGCTACGGCGACGTCGCGGCCGCGTCCCTCGGCGACACCGGCGCGGGGCGGGCGCTGACCACGATGGCGTGCGACCGCGTCGACTACGTCGCGGGCACCGGACTGTGCCTGACCCGGGGCAACAAGCCGCCGCTGGTGTCGACCCGGGCGATCGTCTTCGATGCCGCGTTCCACACCACCCACACCATCGAGCTCGCCGGCTACCCGAGCCGCACCCGGGTCTCTCCCGACGGGCGCTACGGCGCCGCCACCAACTTCGTCAACGGGGACAGCTACGCCACCATGGGGTTCTCCACCCGCACCGACCTGCTCGATCTGCGCGCCGGCACCGTGCTGTTCGACCTCGAGAAGCTCCACGTCGTGCGAGACGGCAAGTCCTTCCAGGCCACCGACTTCAACTTCTGGGGCGTCACGTTCACCTCCGACAGCCAGCACTTCTACGCCACCCTGGGCACCGGCGGCCACACCTACCTGATCCAGGCGGACGTGGCCACCCGGCAGGCGACCGTGATCACCGACGGCGTCGAGTGCCCATCGCTGTCGCCCGACGGTCATCGCATCGCGTTCAAGCAACGGGTGCCCGGCTCGACGGTCGCGTGGCGACTCTCGGTGCTCGACCTCGCCACACTGAGGCGCCACCCGCTGGCCGAGACGGCCAACATCGACGATCAGGCGGAGTGGTACGACAACAACACGGTCATGTACGCCGCGCCCGAGAGCGCAGCCGACGCCCAGGCGGCAACCGCGGCGGGCCTCTCCGCGCTGTCGACCGGCGGGAGCATCGCCACGGACACCTGGACGGTGCCGGCCGACGGCTCGGGCGCCCCGACCCGCTTGCTCAGCGGCGCGTGGTCAGCGGTCGTCGTGAGGTGACGGTGAGGGCGCCTCTCAGCCGTGCCCGAAGCGGAAGAGCATCGAGACGCTCGCCACGACGAAGGACACGTCGCACACGGCCGAAGCCCGCACCAGCCGCTGCCGGCTGGCGCCGATGTCCCGCCACACCACATCGGGGCTCCCGCCGGGCGCCGCGTCCCCGCCCCCTCCGGCCTCGACCAGCGCCTCGAGCAACGTGCTGATGCGGGCCTCCGCCGGCCAGATCACCTGCGCCGCGAGGACGATCGCCAGCAGCCAGGTGGCGGCGCCGATCAGGACCCACGGCTGCCCCGGAGAGCGGTCGGAGCTGCCGAGCGCCAGCGCCGCGTACCCGGCGACGGGGACCAGCCACAGCGTCCTTCCGGGGACGCTCCTTCGCCGAAAGTACCGGCGCGCCTCCGCGAGCTGCGATGGGCCGAGCGGCGGACGAAGGGCACCCGCGGAGACCCCGCTCACCCCGATCGCACCGAAGCCGAGCACCGAGGACAGCGCATGCACACCCACGACGACCCCGTAGACGACCTGCCGGGAGGACATGCTGCCCGGGAGCATCGCGCCTCCGCGTGGCCCGCCGCCAGCACCTCTCTCCGCCGGCCGACGCGCCCTGCGGTCTTCGCGGTCTTCGCGGTCTGCGTGGCGCTGGCCGCCGCGGGTTGTGGCTCCGCCCCCGCCGGCGGCACCCACGGCGGGCCCGCCGCTCCGCCCGCCCTCGGCACCGCCGTGGTGACCTTCGGCAGCGGCCGCCACCAGGTGGGCCAGGAGCTCGCCCCCGGGACCTACCGCACCAGGGCCGGGAGCGAGGGTTGCTACTGGGCGCGCCTGTCGGGTCTGTCCGGGACGCTCCAGGACGTGATCGAGAACGGCAAGACCATCGACCCCGCCGTCGTCACGATCCTGTCGACCGACGAGGGGTTCGAGTCCCGGGACTGCGCGCCGTGGACCTCCGACCTGGCGCGGATCACCACCGGCGCGTCCTTCGGCGACGGCGAGCTCATCGTCGGCACCGACATCGAGCCGGGGACCTGGCACAGCGCCGGCCAGGCCGGGTGCTACTGGGCCAGGTTGCGCGGGTTCACCCACGACCCCGATGATGTGGTGGCCGACGGCTCGACCGCCTCCCCGGTGACGGTCACGATCACCCCGACGGATCGAGGCTTCCGGTCGGTGGGGTGCGGGACCTGGACCCGGAGCTGAGAAGTTCCCACACCAGGTTGACCTGCCTCGATCTGTTAGGTATACCTAATACGTGGTCGCAACATTTGTGATCTTCCTCAGGGAGGGCATCGAGGCGAGCATGATCGTCGCGATCCTGCTGGCCTACCTGGATCGCATCGGCCAGCGCGACCACTTCCGCGACGTCCTCCTCGGGGTGGCCGCGGCACTGGGCCTCGTGCTCGTCGGGGGCATCGCGACGTACGTGACCATCAAGGACTACGCCGGCTCCCGCACGCAGACCATCTTCGAGACGGTGACCTACCTCGTCGCCGCCGTCGTCCTGACCTACATGACGTTCTGGATGCGCAACCACGCGCCGCACCTCTCCGCCGAGCTGCGGGCCCGGACAGAAGCCGCGCTCGACGGCCGGGCGCGGTGGGGTCTCGGGCTCCTGGCGTTTCAGGCGGTGGGCCGCGAGGGTCTGGAGACGATGGTGTTCACCCTGGCGATCGTGTTCGCGTCGTCGACCCACGGCGTGCTGATCGGCGGCATCGCCGGCCTCGTCGCCTCGCTCGGCATCGCCTTGGCCATGTACCACCTGGGCAAGCGGATCGACATCGCCGTCTTCTTCAAGGTGGTCGGGGCCCTGCTCATGGTCTTCGCCGCCGGCATCCTCGTCGACGCCGTGCAGAACCTCCAGCAACTCGGTTGGCTGCCCGTCCTGGCCCACCCGCTGTGGAGCACGGCGCACGTCCTGCGCGAGGACAGCACGCTCGGCGACATCTTCCACTCCTTCTTCGGCTACGCCGAGCAGCCGACGACGATGCAGGTCGTCGTCTACCTGACCTACGTGGTGCTGGCCGTGGGCGCGTTCTTCGGCCTCCGGCAGCGCCACGCGACCGTCGAGGCCCTGACCACGCCTCAGATGCGACCCGATCCGAGGCCCGGGGAGCGCGTGACGACCGGCGTGACCGGCTCCCCCATCGGCTGAGGCGGTCGCCCGGCGACACGGCGGCAGCAGACCGCTACCCTGGCTGGCGAGCGGAGGGAGGGGTCATGGAGATCGATGCCTACGAGCACGGCGTGCCGTCCTGGGTGGACCTGAGCACGCCCGATGCGGCCCGGGCCGCTGCGTTCTACACCGCGCTGTTCGGCTGGGATGTCCAGACGGGACCGCCCGAGGCGGGGGGCTACGCCATCGCCCACCTCCGCGGCCGGGCGGTCGCCGGCATCACGCCCCCGATGAACCCCGGACCTCCCGTGTGGAGCACCTACGTCAACGTCGACGACGCCGACGCGGTCGCGGCGTTGGTCACGGCCAACGGCGGCGCCGTGCTGGCCCCACCCTTCGACGTCATGGACGTGGGGCGGATGGGGGTCTTCGCCGACCCGGCGGGAGCCGTGATCTGCGTCTGGCAGCCCGGGACCCACAAGGGCGCGGGGGTCGTCAACGAGCCGGGCACGTACTCGTGGAGCGAGCTCATGACCACCGACATCCCGGGGGCGATCGCCTTCTACGCCGCGGTGTTCGGCTGGGGGGCCGAGACCAACGGCGAGGGAGCCGGGGCCTACACCGAGTTCAAGGTCGCCGGCCGCTCGATCGCCGGCGGGATGGTCAAGCCGCCGACGGTCCCCGCAGCGATGCCCCCCTTTTGGGGTGTCTACTTCGCCGTCGTCGACACCGACGCGACCTCGGCCCGGATCACCGAGCTGGGTGGGTCGATCATCATCCCGCCCACCGACATCGAGCCCGGGCGCTTCGCCGTCGCCATCGACCCGACCGGCGCGGGCTTCAGCGTCATCGCCATGAACCCGGCGCCCACCGGCGGCTGAACCCCGAGGGGGCACCATGACGGCATCGCCTGGCATCAGACCCGAGTACTTCGCCCAGTTCGGCTCCGAGCTGATGGTCACCCCCGCCAACCCCCTCCTGGCGCGCACGGCCATCACCGTCGACGAGCTGCCGTGGGTGGGCTACGTCGGCCCCGACGGCGAGGAGGCGCCCGGCGTCTACACCAAGACGCTGGCCGACCCCGACAGCGGCAATTTCTTCATGCTGGTCCGGGTGGAGCCGGGCGCCGTCGGACCACCCCACTGGCACCTCTCCGACACGATCTACATCGTGCGCGCCGGCGAGCTGGAGATCCCGGGCGAGGGCACCTACCGGGTGGGCGACGTGCGCTGGGTGCAGGGCGGCTTCGCCTACGGCGGGGAGATCCCCGGGCCCGACGGCGTCGAGTTCTACTTCATCAGCCTCGGGCCCTACGGCATGTTCGACCCCGAGGAGCACCCGCCGCCGCTCGGGCGCTGGGACGAGGCCAGGTGAAGTGGCCGACGACGACGACGAGCTCGCCGCCGCGGTCGACCACACCGACCGTTTTCGCTGATCGAGTACTGGCCGCGGACCCGCGCACCGGACCCCGCGGACTTCGAGCTGCTGGACGCCGCTAGGACGACTCGCGCCTGAAGGTCCTCGCCCCGAGCAGGAGCCCGAGCCCGACGAGGGCGAGCGCGATGCCCACCCCCCAGACCACCGTCGCGTCGGAGCCGCCGGGGATGAACAGCGCCCGCAGGCCGTCGACGACGTGCTTGATGGGGTTGGCATCGGACAGGCCGCGCAACCAGCCCGGGGCGAGCGTCATCGGCAGCAGGATCCCCGACAGGAGGAGCAGGGGAACGGCGATGCCGTTGAGGAGCGGGGCCAGCGCATCCTCGCTCTTCAAGCGCAGCGCCGCCGAGTACGACAGCGACGAGAACGACGCGCCCAGCACCGCCACCATGACCACCCCGGCGACGGCGTGGACGGCGGAGACCCGCAGCCCGAAGGGGATGGCGACGGCGACGAGGATGGTGGCCTGCACGACGAGCACCACGACGTCGCGCAGCACGCGGCCGAGCAGGAGCGCGGTGCGGCTCGCGGGGCTCACCCGCATCCGCTCGATCACGCCGGCGCGGTACTCGGCGATGAGCCCGAAGCCGACGAACGACGAGCCGAAGATCCCGAGCTGCACCAGCAGGCCGGGAACGAAGATGCGCCAGTTGTCCCCGCCGTGGCCCGACGTCGACAGCGGGAGCTTGCGCAGCAGGGGCCCGAACAGCCCGAGGTAGAGGACGGGCTGGATCAGCCCGATGATCACCCACACCGGGTTGCGCAGCGACAGGCGCATGGCTCGCCGAAAGACCAGCAGGGTGTCGACGACCACGCCGTTGGGCCTGGTGCCCACGGCCGCGCGGCCCACGGCCAGGGCGGGGCTCGCGCCCCCCGGGGCGCTCATGCCGCCTCGTCGCGCAGCGTGCGACCGGTCAGGGCCAGGAACACGTCGTCGAGCGTCGGCCGGCGCACCTCCACGGTGTCGAGTCCGATGCCCCGCACGTCGAGCTCGCGCAGCAGCGCGGCGAGCCCGACGGCACTGGAGGGCACCTGGACGCCGACCACCCCGCCGCTGACCGACACGTCGGAGGCCCCGTCGAGGCCGGCGGCCACCTCGGCCGCCTCCGCCACCTGGGAGGCGTCGGCCAGGCCGAGGGTGATGCGGTCCCCCGACACCTGGCGCTTGAGCTCCTCGGCGCCCCCGCCGGCGACGATGCGCCCGTGGTCGATGATGAGGATGCGGTCGCAGAGCGCGTCCGCCTCTTCGAGGTAGTGGGTGGTGAGGAACACCGTCGTGCCCTGCTCGCGCAGACTCCGCACGTGCTCCCACAGGTTGGCCCGGGACTGGGGGTCGAGGCCCGTCGTCGGCTCGTCGAGGAAGACCAGCACCGGGTCGTGCACCAGCCCCATCACGATGTCGAGGCGCCGGCGCTGGCCGCCCGACAGCGACCCGCAGGTGCGGGTGGCGAGCCCCTCGAGCTGGAGCTGGTCGAAGAGCAGGTCACGCCGCGCCGAGGCGACCGCGCCCGGGATGCCGTAGAGCCGGGCCTGGTCCACCACCTCCTCGCCGGCGCGGGCCTCGGGCAGGGTCGATCCGCCCTGGGGCACGTAGCCGATGCGCTGGCGGACACCGACCGGATCGCTCCGCAGGTCGCAGCCGGCCACCGTGGCGCGGCCCGCGCTCGGCTCGAGCAACGTGGTCAGCATCCGCAGGGTGGTGGTCTTGCCCGCCCCGTTGGGCCCGAGGAAGCCGACGATCTCGCCGGCGGAGATGTCGAGGTCGACGCCCGCCACGGCCTCGAGGGTGCCTCGCGGGGTCTTGTAGGTGCGGGCCAGCCCGCGCGCGGTGATCATCCCACCGATTATCCACGCCCCCGGTGACCGGTACGGACGATTACCGTGGCGGCCGATGGCCACCGACGTCGTCGACACCGACCTGACCGACGCGGCCCTCTACCGCGACGGCTTCCCCCACGAGCTGTTCACCGAGCTGCGGCGGGCGGGAGCCGTCCACCGGCACCGCCCCGCGACCAACCTCATCGGGGAGAACCCGACGCCGTTCTGGTCGGTCGTGCGCCACGACGCCATCCAGCAGGCCAACCGGGACTGGGAGACCTTCAGCGCCGTCGACGGGCCGGGGATGGCCCCCTCGTCGCCCGAGCAGCGCGGCTACACGATCGTGGCGATGGACCCGCCCGACCACACCCGAACCCGCCGCCTGGTCAGTGCCGGGTTCACCCCCCGCATGATCGGGCGCCTCGAGGAGCACATCGCCCGGCGCACCGAGCTGATCCTCGATGCCGTCGAGGCGCAGGCGGAGGAGCGGGGCGGCTGCGACATCGTGCGCGACGTGGCGTACCCGCTGCCGATGCACATCATCGCCGACATCATCGGCATCCCCGACGCCGACCGGGCGTGGGTCTTCGAACGGACCGACACGATGCTGCGCGCCCTCGACCCGGCGTCGGGGCTGAGCGCGGCGGACCGCCGGGGCGCCGAGATCGATCTGTTCCGCTACGCCCAGGAGCTCGGGCGGGCCAAGCGCGAGCACCCGGCCGACGACGTGTGGACCACGATCATCCACGCCGCCATCGACGATGGCGCCGGTGCGTCGGTGTCGCTGTCGGAGCTCGACGTGGACATGTTCTTCGTGATCCTGGCCATCGCGGGGAGCGAGACCACCCGCAACGCCATCTCCCAGGGTGTGCTCGCCCTCTCGGAGCGGCCCGACCAGCTGGCGCTCCTGCGGGACGACCCGTCGCTCATGGCGAGCGCGACCGAGGAGCTGCTGCGGTGGTCGAGCCCGGTGCTGTTCTTCGGGCGCACGACGACGCGCGACGTCGAGATCGGCGGCGTGCAGGTCGCGGCCGGCGACCGGGTGGTGCTGTGGTACCCCTCGGGCAACCGGGACGAGGCTGCGTTCGCGGACCCGTTCCGCTTCGACGTGCGCCGCGATCCCAACCCGCACGTGTCCTTCGGCGGTGGTGGGCCGCACTTCTGCCTCGGCGCCAGCCTGGCCCGCAAGGAGGTGCAGGTGATGACCGCGGCGCTGCTCGGGCGATTCGACATCGAGATCGCCGGCCCGCCGGCGTGGTCGGGTAGCGGGCCGGTGCACAACGTGGGCGTCTCCCTGGAGCACCTGGCGGTGCGCCTGGTGCGCCGGCGGCACTGAGCGGCCCGGCAGGCACTCGAGAGTCGCTCCGACCGCGCGGTCTGCCCCACCTACCGTCAGGGGCGACTCTCGAGCACCACCAGTTGCTTCGGCAGGTCCGGCGTCGGGCTTGAGGGCTTTTTCCGGGGTTTCCGCCCCGGGGCGTCACTCCTGCGGTGCGCGCCCGCCCGGCCCGTCGACCAGCTCCCACTCCCAGCGGGGCGCGTCGGCCCACAGCCGCTCCAGGTCGTAGAAGGTGCGGACCTCGTCCAAGAAGACGTGGACCACGAAGTCGCCGTAGTCGAGCAGCACCCAGCGGGCGTCGTCGAGGCCCTCGATGTGCAGCGGGGACGGGCCGCCGCCCTCCTTGACCCTCGCCTCGACCTCCTCTGCGATGGTCCTGACCAATCGGGCGTTGGGGGCGCTGGCGATCACGAAGGCGTCGGTCACGGCCGGGAGGATGCCCCCGACGGCCAGGATCACCACGTCATCCGCCTTCTTGTCCGACGCCGCCCGTGCGGCGAGGGCGCACCACTCCCGGACCTGCTCGACAGAGGCCTCGCCGGTGACCGGTCGCCGCCGTTGGCTCACGTGGAGGCCCCGACCACGGTGTGCACCACCGCGCCGAGCGAGCCGCTGGAGGAGCTGCTGGGGCTGGACAACCACTGCAGGGCGAGGACACCGAGCGTCACCGCGAGGACGAGCAGCAGCACCACCGCGACGATGACCTGCTCGCGGAGCACCTTGCGCCGCTCCTGGCGCCGGCGCAGCCGCTCGCCGCGCAGGCGCGACGGTGCGGGCAGGGCGTGGGGGACCGCCTGGTGCAGCGGGGGGGCCGTCGTCATCTCCCTCTAGCGTACAGACCCCGGGCCCGAAGGCAGCGCACCGCCGCCTCGGGGACCAGGTAGTCGAGCGGCCGGCCGGTGGCGGCGCGCTCGCGCAGGTCGGTGCTGGAGATCTCCAGGTTGGGCACGGTGACCTCGGCCACCCGCCACCCCTCCCGCTCCAGGCCCTCGGGTCGCCCCACGCCGGGGCGGTTGACCACCACCAGGGTGGCCAGGTCGCGGATGGCCTCCCAGCGCTCCCACGTCGTCAACGTGGCGACCACGTCCCAGCCGATGAGCAGGAACAGGTCGGCACCGGGGTGGCGCGCCGCCAGCTCCGCCAAGGTGTCGGCGGTGTAGGAGTCCCCGCCCCGGTCGATCTCGAGGCGGCCCGCCTCCAGGCCGGCCACGTCGCCCACGGCCGCTTCGACGAGGGCCAGGCGGTCCTCGGCCCGGGCGACGCTGCGCACGCCGACCTTCTGCCAGGGGATGTTGGCCACCATCAGGATCACCCGGTCGAGGCCGAGCGCGTGCCGGGCGTTGACGGCGGCAACCAGGTGGCCCACGTGGATCGGGTCGAAGGTGCCGCCGAAGACGCCGATGCGCTCGCCCTTCGTCACCATGTGGACCGCGGTCGCATCCGGCGGAGCCTACCGATCAGGCGAAGCACCTCGAGGCGAACCGCTTTGAGTTTCTCCGCCGGGAGGACCACCCTGGTGGGGTGGACACGACCTGGACCCCGGGCGTCTGGCGGGACCTCCCGGCGGCGCAGCAGCCCGACTGGCCGGATCCCGCGCAGTTCGAATCCGTGCTCAAGTCGCTGTCGACCCTGCCGCCGCTGGTGTTCGCGGGCGAAGCCCGCCGGCTCCGCTCGACGCTGGCCGAGGTGGCGGCCGGGAGGGCCTTCGTGCTCCAGGCCGGCGACTGCGCCGAGTCCTTCGCCGACTTCACCGCGGATGCGATCCGGGACAAGCTCAAGGTGATCCTGCAGATGGCCGTCGTGCTCACCTACGGCGCCGGCGTGCCGGTGGTCAAGCTCGGCCGGATCGCCGGCCAGTTCGCCAAGCCCCGCTCGTCGCCGACCGAGCGCATCGGCGACATCGAGCTGCCGAGCTTCCGGGGCCACATCGTCAACGACGACGCCCCCACGCCCGAGGCGAGGACACCCGACCCTGCCCGGATGCTGAGCGCCTACCACCAGTCCGCGTCGACGCTCAACCTGCTGCGGGCCTTCACCACCGGCGGCTTCGCCGACCTGTCCCAGGTGCACGTGTGGAACCAGCAGTTCGTGGCCTCGAGCAACGAGGGCCGCAGCTACGAGGCCATCGCCAGCGAGATCGACCGGGCCCTGCGCTTCATGCGGGCGTGCGGCATCGACCTCACCGGCGAGGCCACCCTCCACCAGGTCGAGTTCTGGACCAGCCACGAGGCCCTCATCCTCGGCTACGAGGAGGCCCTCACCCGGCGCGACTCGCTCACCGGCGACTGGTACGACTGCTCCGCCCACCTCCTCTGGGTCGGCGACCGCACCCGCCAGCTCGACGGGGCGCACCTGGCTTTCCTGGCCGGGGTGGGCAACCCGCTGGCGTGCAAGATCGGGCCGAGCGCCTCCCCCGAAGAGGTCGTCGCCCTCTGCGACATCCTCGACCCGGACCGGGTGGCGGGCCGCCTCACCCTGATCAGCCGGATGGGCGCCGACCGGGTGCGCGACCACCTGCCCCCCCTCCTCGGCGCCGTCCGGGAGGCCGGCCACCCGGTGGTGTGGACCTGCGACCCGATGCACGGCAACACCTTCGCCGCCGAGGGCGGGCGCAAGACCCGTCACTTCGACCAGGTGCTCGCCGAGATCACCCGGTTCTTCGAGGTCTGCCGGGCCGAGGCGATCTGGCCGGGCGGGGTGCACGTCGAGCTGACCGGCGACGACGTCACCGAGTGCCTCGGTGGCGCCGAGGAGATCGTCGAGGACCAGCTCAACCTCCGCTACACCAGCACCTGCGATCCCCGCCTCAACGCCCGCCAGTCCCTCGACCTGGCCTTCCGCGTCGCCGAGCTGCTCCGCGCCTGACCGCTCCCCGGGGAAAAACCCGGAAAAGTTGATCAAGCGGGTCGTGTTTGGTTGACTGGGGTCGATGAAGACGCGCCAGATGGATCCCGCGACCTCCGCCGACATCGACAAGTTCGAGCGGATGCTGGCGCGCTACCTCGACGGCGCGCTCGACGAGGACGCGTTCCGGGTGTTCCGCCTCAACAACGGCATCTACGGGCAGCGCCAGGGCGGCCACAACCAGATGGTCCGCATCAAGGTGCCGTACGGCTCGATCACCCCCGAGCAGCTCGACATGTGCGGCTTCATCGCCGACACCTACAGCCGGGGCTGGGGGCACCTGACCACCCGGCAGAACATCCAGTTCCACTTCGTGCAGCTCGAGCAGGTGCCCGCCGTGCTGCGGGACCTGGCGAGCGTCGGACTGACCACGCGCGAGGCGTGCGGCGACACCGTCCGCAACGTGATGGGCTGCCACCTGGCCGGCGCGTGCCCCTTCGAGGTGCTCGACATCAGCCCCTGGGCCGAGGCGACCTACCGGCACTTCCTCCACCACCCCTACGCCCAGCGGCTGCCCCGCAAGTTCAAGATCAACTTCTCCGGCTGCGCCACCGACTGCGGCCAGGCGATGTTCAACGACGTGGGCGTGGTCGCGGTGGGTCGCCCCCGCGGCGACGGCACCGTCGAGCCCGGCTTCCGCGTCTTCGTCGCCGGCGGGCTCGGCGCCAACCCGCACCCCGCCCAGGCCCTCGAGGACTTCACGGCGCGCGACCAGCTGCTGGTCACCATCGAGGCCTGCCTGCGCACCTTCGACCACCACGGCAACCGGGACAACAAGCTGCGAGCCCGCATGAAGTGGCTCGTCGACCAGCTCGGCATCGACGAGCTGCGGCGGCGGATCCTGCGCGAGCGCAAGTTCCTCATCGCTTCGAGCACCTGCCCCGAGGGCGTCCCCGCCCTGGTCACCGAGCTCGGCGACGAGCCCGCCGGCCTCGGCGCCGGCGCCACACCCACGCCGGTCGGCACGCCGGTCGCCCTCCGCCTCGGGCCGGGCGGCGGCTACGCCCGCTGGGAGACGGCCAACGTGGTCATCGGGGTGGCCAAGCAGACCGTGTCGGCCCTGGCATGGGCCCGCCTCGGCGACGTGACCTCCGCCCAGTTCCGGGCGCTCGCGGCCATGCAGCGCGAGCTCGGCGCCGAGGTCCGGGTGACCAACCGTCAAAACCTGGTCTTCCGCGGCCTGCGCCACGAGCAGCTCCTCGTGCTGCACGAGCGGCTGGCGGCCATCGGCATGGCCGAGCCCGGCGCCGAGCTGGCCCGCGACGTGGTGAGCTGCCCCGGCGCGGACACCTGCAACCTGGCCGTCACCCAGAGCCGCGGCCTGGCAGATGCCATCGGCGCCGCGCTGGAGGAGGCCGGCCTCGCCGACGTGGGAGGCGTCCGCGTCAACATCTCGGGCTGCACCAACTCCTGCGGGCAGCACCACACCGCCGACATCGGGTTCTTCGGTGCCGAGCGGCGGGCCCACGGACAGGCCGCCCCCGGGTACCAGATGCTGCTGGGCGGGCACCTCGGCCAGACCGAGGTGGAGTTCGGGCAGAAGGCCCTGCGACTCCCGGCCCGCGCCGTGCCGGAGGCGACCGTGCGGGTGGTCCACCGCTTCGCCGAGGAGCGCCAGGTGGGGGAGGCGTTCCCCGAGTGGCTGGCGCGCGTCGGCGGGGCCGGCGCCCTCGCCGTCGAGCTCAAGGAGCTCGACCACTGGCCCACCCCCGAGGAGCGGCCGGAGTACTACGTCGACTTCGGCGAGGCCGGCCCCTACATCGCCGACGTCGGCGAGGGCGAGTGCGCCGCCACGTGAGCAGCCCCGCCACCAGATCGATGCCCGAACCCCTGAGCCCAGGCACCAAGACCACGGAAGGCCGACGCGTCCCATGAGCGTGCTGCACACCGTTGACCTCACCGACGGCGACCTGGCCGAGCTCAACGCCCGCTTCGAGCGCGAGCCGGCCGGCGCCATCATCGGCTGGGCGGTCGAGTCGTTCCACCCGCACCTGTGCCTCACGGCGTCGATGACCGACGCGGTGCTGATCGACCTGGCCGTCGCCGTCGAGCCCTCGATCGAGGTCGTGTTCATCGACACCGGCTACCACTTCCCGGAGACCCTCGAGACCGTCGAGCAGGTGCGGCGCCGCTACGGGCTCAACCTGCGGGTGATGACCGCGCTCCCCCAGGCCGAGGAGCTGTGGAAGATCGACCCCGAGAACTGCTGCTCGGCCATCAAGACGGGCCAGCTCGATCGGGCCCTGTTCGGCAAGCTGGCGTGGATGAGCGGCCTGCGACGCGCCGAGGCGGCCACCCGCGAGGGGGCGCCCATCGTGCAGCGCGACATCCGCGGCCTCGTCAAGGTCAACCCGATCGCCACCTGGAGCGACCTCGACGTGTCGGGCTACATCCGCGACCACGACGTGCCGGTCAACCCGCTCGTCGAGCGCGGGTACCTCTCCATCGGGTGCTGGCCGTGCACCAAGCCCGTCGCGCCCGGCGAAGACCCCCGCTCGGGCCGCTGGGCCGGCATCGACAAGACGGAGTGCGGCATCCACCGCTGAAGCGACCCACATCCGGCGAAACCGTCCCAACCGGACGGCCGCGCACTGACCGTTCACCCAGACTTCGCCTGGCGGATGCCAATGGGTGGATACGGTGGCCGAGGGGTACTGACCGAAGCGTCGGCTCGCGTCGATGCCGGCCGCACTCCCCGCACCTGCGATCATGATCCGACCCTCGCCTCGCCCGGGGCCCACGCCGAGCCGCCGCCCCGGCACCCGCCTCGCCGCCCGTCTGGCGCTGGTCGCCGCGGTCGGCCTGCTGGCGACGGGAGTGGCGCCGGCCCAGGCCCAGACCGTTGGCGCGGCAGATCCCTCCACATCGTCGAGCACCACCGCGCGCACCGCCCCCGCCGGCGGGTCGAGCGGCTCGACGACGACCACCCTTGCTGCCCCGCCCACCGGGACCTCGACGACCACGACGACCACCGCCACGTCCCCCACCTTGCCGATGGCCACTCCCGACACGCCCATCGTGGGCCCCGACGGCTCGACCACGACCACCACCGTCGCACCGATCCCGCACGGGCCGGTGCCGGGCAACCCGCTACCCACCACCACCGTGCCTCCGCCGGCGGCGACGATCCCGCCCGCGGTGCTCAACGCCATGCTGGCGGGCGTCCAACAGGGGCTCAACCAGCTCGACGCCCTCGCCGCCTACCAGCGCGACGAGGCCACCCTGGCCGGCCTCCAGAGCGCAGAGGCCGCGACGGCGGCGACGGTCACCGACGCCCAGGACGCGCTGGGCGCCGCAACCGCGCGCCACGCGGCCGACATGAGCGCGGTCGGCGACAACGTGCACCACCTCTCCGGCCTCGCCATCGCGCTCTACACCCACGAGGACGTCGGCTCCAACAGCGTCGTCGACGACGTGGCCGGCACCGTCGAGGACCGCCAGGTCATGCTCGCCGTGATCCTCGACGACGGCCGGGCCCGGATCACCTCCGCCCGCCGGGACGTCGCCGCCGACCAGCAGGCGCTCGCCCAGGCCCAAGCCGCCCTGGCCGCGGCGCAGAAGGCCAAGGACGCCGCGGATCGCGCCGTGGTGCAGGCCGCGGCCACCGTCGCCGCAGACAAGCTGGCCGCGCAGGGCAAGGCGCCCGCGGCCAGGGGCGGGGTCAAGGCGGCATCGGTCTCCTCCGCCACCCTGTCGATCATGGGCCCTCCGGTGCTGAGCGCCGCCGAGCTCGCCGGATGGTTCCTCGGCACCGGCCACCCCGCGGCGCTGACCGTGCCGATCACCGAGCTGGCCGACGACTACATCAGCCTCGGCCAGAGCGAAGGGGTCCGCGGCGACGTCGCCTTCGCCCAGTCCATCGTGGAGACGGGGTACTTCGGCTTCCCCGCCGGCGGCCAGCTGGTGCCGACCGACAACAACTTCGCCGGCATCGGTGCCTGCGACACCTGCTCACACGGGTGGTCGTTCCGCGATGCCAAGACCGGCGTGG
>Ga0209698_10000648_pt1 | contig 39711 bp, 30 predicted proteins | sample LitLauG_LLR_2012_FD_187203 | JGI IMG/M metagenome (GOLD analysis project Ga0209698, IMG submission 187203) | Freshwater sediment microbial communities from Pennsylvania, USA - Little Laurel Run_MetaG_LLR_2012 (SPAdes) (version 2) | ecosystem: Environmental > Aquatic > Freshwater > Creek >... | reverse complement strand
TGGTGGTTGGGGACGGCCTCGCTGGCTTTTGGCCTTTTTATCAAGATCACTTCTGAACTGCTGGAGCACGAGGTGTCCGGCGTGGATCGTACGATCCTGATCGGTGTCGCAAAGGCACGAACCCCCTGGCTCACGGTGGTGGCCGTGGATTTGACGGCATTGGGGTCGGTCACACTCGTGGTGTTTATTTCGACCATAGCTTTGTGTGTACTGCTCCTGTTGAAGGACCGGATGGGGGCGCTGCAACTGGTGGCAGCTTCCGTGGGTGCAGGAATTCTAACGACTACAATAAAGGACTACATTGACCGGGCTCGCCCTGAGGTCGTTACACAACTCGTCGAGGTATCGGGCTTGTCCTATCCCAGCGGTCACTCGCTGGCGGCGGCATCCCTCTATCTGTCCATAGCCATTCTTGTTTGCCGGCATCTTCAAAGAACCGGGCATCAGATCGCGATTCTGGCGATGACGTTTGGGATCATACTGCTGGTGGGAATGACTCGGATCTACCTCGGAGTGCATTACCCAAGCGACGTCGCCAGCGGCATATCGCTTGGGACGGCCTGGGCGCTCTTGCTGGCCGGGTGCTTTTCGTTTTTCCCTGATCCCAAGATCGCCCGCCCCGGGCAATAATTGTCTGGATCGTGCGCTTCCAGTTCCATCGTGACTGCTGAAGATTAGTGCAGCATTAGATGGAGAGCAGGCGCAGCTGCGAAGGCTTCACAACTCTTTTTCTTCATCGCGCCTCCGGCGGCTCTTGTACGGTTGGAATTCCGACCATGTGACGATAGAACGCGACGGCCCTATTGATGGAGGAAGACTCGTTTCCCGCGATCAGCCCGTTGGCATTCTTTCCCGTGCGCACGATGCTGTAGTAGCGCCAGACGCTATCCGACTCGCGATCCAGGAAGTACATCGACTGCAGGTCACCCGGGTGAAGGATAGGGATGAGGAAATAGCGCATCGTGCTGACGTTCTCCACATCGAAGACGAGTCGCCTGGCCGAAGCCTCTACAATGTGCATTCGGTAGATGGCCTTGCCAGAAAGGTTGTCGACCTGTTCGAAGTACAGCACCTTGCCTACCTTCATCTCATCGGACGTAAAGTCTCCGCGGCGTCGACCGGACTGCAAACCGGTCAGAGCATAGGCGTCCACAATTAGCGTTCGCCACTGCTTGTGAGTGGTCGACCAGTAGCGCATGCCCGCGAGTTCTGAAATTGCTCCGATTTGGCGAAACAAGCCGCTAGCTTCCGAGGCATGAGGAAATCGCGCGGCTATGGTCACCAACGTCGTAAAGCCCCCTTCAGCCCAACCGGTGCATGCGGGCGGTTTCCAGTCCGGGCCGAGGTCAGACTTGCTCCACGACTTCACGATGGCCAAATCATTCAGGCCCGGATAGACCGGATAGATCGGAATGAGCTTATCTCCGCATGGCGGCTGCGGTCCTAGCTGAGACTCAACATCAATGAGCCGTGCCGCCGGCAGCGCAGGGGGAGAAAGCTGGAGGCGATTTGCCTCTTGGGCTGAATTTATCGCGGGCAATACCAAGAGGAGTGCCGAGAGAATCAGCGCATCTCGGAACCGGGACAGTTTGTCCTTTACTAGCATTGCCTACTCGATTCCGACTCCTGGGGATCGCGAATTGCCGTAGATCGTCGAAAAACTTACAGACCCACAGATTTTCCGAAGGGCTATGCGTCGAGTGAGAGAACTCAAAGTCAGAGATCCCGGACACGTCTAGGTGTCTGGACGAAAGCCAAAACCATTGTTTCGTTCTGATCTCACACCTGTCTGGTCAAAACGGAACATACGATACGCAAGCCATGTCGACGCTCTCGATGAGATCTTTGAACCTGACACACGGACCGAGCTGATTGAAACCTTGAAGTACTGATTAAGAGTTGTTCCACCTCAGCAGGTCTAGCTGCAGCGATCACCGTATGAAATCAAACACTTACCCACAGCCTAGCCCGCACGGAAGAGCTCTGCTAAAGTATCGAAAAAGCCCGTTTTGGCGCATACCGGCTCGAAGCGTACGGCACATTCTGGGGCACACCTTTTCGGCTAGCTCGGGGTTTGTTCCCGGGCGGGTCAAATGCTCCTTCTAATTGCAGCTCTAAGCGGTTTCGCTAGAAACCGAATTGCATCAGTCTTCAAGCGTCGGCAAGGTTTTCAGTACTTCACTCGCCCTGGGTCGACCGAGAACCGGATCGTCCTTGCGAATTCTCCCGTCCCTGAAGACCAGCACACGCTTGGCGAACTGTGCGATGTCGTGTTCGTGAGTGACCAGCACGATAGTTAGCCCCTTATCGTTGAGGGTCTGAAAAATTTCCATGATCTCGACTGAAGTACGGCTGTCGAGATTTCCTGTGGGCTCGTCTGCCAGCAATATGGAAGGGCGATTCACTAATGCGCGTGCAATGGCCACCCGCTGTTGTTGGCCTCCGGACATCTGCGACGGGAAATGCTGTGCCCGTTCCGCAAGACCGACCATAGTCAACGCATCGGAGGCACGTTTTCGCCGCTCCGTTTTATCGATTTTCGCGTACAGCGTGGGTAATTCCGTGTTTTCAAGTGCCGTTGTCCGCGCCAGCAGGTTGAAGCCCTGAAAAACAAACCCAATCTTCTCGTTCCGGATGAGTGCCAAGGCCTTCTTGTCGTGTTTGGAAACATCGAGGCCTTCCAGAAAGTATCGTCCAGAGCTGAGGCGGTCGAGACATCCAAGGATGTTCATGAAGGTGGATTTGCCACTGCCGCTCGCCCCCATGATTGCTACGAACTCGCCTCGGTGAATTTCGATACTTACTCCACGAAGTGCATGCACCCGGGTCTCGCCGAGTTCGTAATACTTGTGAGCGTCTTCGACACGAATGACCGCGCTGGCCGTTGAGGCGGGCGGCAAATCTCCGAGTTGGTTGACTGCGGGTGTCGATCCCATGGGATAGTTCAGATTTACTAATTCGCCTTTAGCGTCGAAGGGTACCTGGAGCCTGGGACTTGGACGTCACGGATCGGATAATCAAGTCGTCGCCTTCCTTCAAGTCCCCTTTGAGAACCGCGCTAACTTCCGTGTAAGCATGGTCTGTGATTCCAAGAGAAACCTTCACAGGCTCCATAGATTGATCGGCATGAAGCTTCCAAACCACGGCAGTCTCTGCTTTCGGTGCGCGAGGCAAATTTTGGGCACTCACGCCAGCCGCCTTCTCCTCCGCAGCGGCTTTGGCTGAACGCTGCTCCTCGGTGCCTTCGATCCCATAGCGCTTATAAAGGTCCAGAACCTCTTCGGTCGTCATCGGGGGCTTGTAGCGCAGGGCGGTATTGGGCAGTTTCATCGCGTTCTGTACTGTCGCCACAGGGATGGTCACATAGGCCGTCATGCCCGGAAACAGCTTTAACTCGGGGTTCGCAAATTCGATGATGGTGTCGTAGGTGACCACGCTTTGTACCGTGGTCGGGTTCATCCGGACTTGGCTGACAACCCCCTGAAACGTTTGCTTGGGGAGGGCATCCACCTTGAAGGTGACTGCCTTGCCCACTTTAATATTGTCCACGTCCGACTCGTCGGTCTTGGCATAGACCCACATCTTCGTAAGATCTTGCGCAATCGTAAAGATGGTGGGAGCCTGCAGGGATGCGGCCACGGTCTGGCCTACATCCACATTTCGGGCCACCACGGTGCCGTCGATCGGAGACCGGATCACGGTGTAGTCGAGATTTGTCTGGGCTACGGCGACGGCAGCCTCTTTTTGGCTGATTTGTGCCTCGGCTTGAGTGATATTGGCTTCGGCGGCGCCCACGGATGCGTTGGCGGCGTCATAGTTCGATTTGGCAAGATCCAACTGTTGCTGGCTCATGACGCCATCTTTGGTCAACCCGACGGCACGGTCATAGTCGGCCTTGGTCTGCACAAATGCAGCCTTCGCTTTTTCCAGATTGGCGCGGGCAGCCACCAAGTTAGCCTGCGCGTTTTTCAAATCGGCGGTCGCCTGAAGCAGAGCCCCCTTAAACAATGCAGGGTCAATGAGGGCGACAACGTCCCCCTTGTGCACGCGGGAATTGAAATCCGCATTGAGTTTCGCGATGCTCCCCGAGACCTGCGATCCCACTTGGACAGTGATCACCGAGTTGATCGTTCCGGTGGCTTCCACAACGTTGTCGATGGCCCCTCGTTCCACCTTCGCAGTAAAGTGCTGCGCTTGCGTACCCCGGTTCAGGCCCAAGGCGACGAACAATCCCACCACGATCACAACGACCGCTAAGATCAGCCACTTGCGTTTTGTCATTCTGTCTGGTCCCGAGGATCAACAACCATGAGGTCTCTCACTCGTAGCGCAGCGCTTCGATCGGATCAAGTCGAGACGCCTTGCGCGCTGGGTAGTAACCGAAAAACACTCCGACAGCGACCGAGAACATGGCGGCCACGACGACCGCTTCAACGGACATCTCGATCGGCCAACCCAGAGTCTGTCCAACCAAATAGGACCCAAAGACCCCAACGAACACACCCGCAGCGCCCCCGACGAGGCTGAGCATGATCGATTCTCCCAGGAACTGAAGCTGGATGGCCGCTTCGGTCGCTCCCACCGCCACTCGAACGCCGATCTCACGCGTGCGCTCGGTTACCGAAACGAGCATCACGTTCATGATGCCTATTCCTCCCACGATCAGGGAAACAGATGCGATTGCGATCAGCAAAATGGTTAGAGTCTTGCTGGCGTCGAGTTGGGCCTGAATGATGTCCTCGGGATTGCGGACATTAAAATCATCCTCTTGTTCGGGGCGCAGATGGTGACGATCTCGAAGCAGAGCGGTCGCTTCCTGCCCGGCTATCTTGACCGAGTCTTGTGAAACCGCCGAGCACAGGATGTCGTCCAGCCATGTAATGCCCTTGAGCTTCTTCTGAGCCGTAGTGTAGGGCAGGATGATCGTGTCGTCCTGGTCCTGCCCGGAAAGAGAAAGTCCCTTGGGAATGAGGGTAGCCACCACTTTGCAGGGAAGGTTATTTACCCGCATCACCTTTCCAACTGGACTTTCAACGCCGAACAGTTGCTCCCGAACAGTTCGCCCAATCACACAGACGTCCGCTGATCGATCCACATCATCTTGTGAAAATATCGCACCCTGATCCACAAACCAGCGTTTTATGTCGAAGTATTCGGGCGAAACACCGCGGTAGGACGTGTGCCAATTCTGATTGCCGTAGATGACTTGGACCGGATCGTCCACATTCGGCGAAACACTCTTGATGAGAGAAATCTGATTCTTGATGGCTACCGCATCAGCCATAACCAATGTCTTCGTGTCATGCGTGCCAGTGCGCACGCCATTGACTGCCCGACCGCCAGCTTCAACCCAGACGAAGTTGTCTCCAAGATTGTTTAGGTGTTGCTGGACGCGTGCCTGCCCCGCTTTGCCGATCGCCACGACACAGATCACGGCAGCAATCCCGATCGTGATTCCCAGAACTGTCAGGATGCTTCGCATCTTGTTTCTGAGCAGCGCCACCAATGCCGATCGAAAGAGAGCTCCGTAGTTCACAGTTCCGATGCCTCCTTGGGTCAAGCGACAGCGTGCAGTTACGGCCTGAAAGAATAAGTGTACTTGACGACGAATCGGTTCTCGTAGAACTGAGCTGGGTTGGCGGCCGCTAGACTCGCGAACTTCTGTCCAGCAGTGTAGATGACGTAAAGGTCGCTATCGGGACGGTAGTTCCATCGCAAACGGATGTTGGCGCTCGCAGCTTGCACATTGGCTGTATCAACCTGAAGAATTGTCGAAAGAGAGAGGAACCTGGAAAACGCGTAGTCGGTCTCCAAAGCCCCAAACACCACCGAGAAATTCCCCTCAGCAATCGGCAAGCGAAAACGATTCCACTGCGGCCCGACGCTGAAGGATAAGCGCTCATTTGCGCGATAGCCGGCGCGCACCCGGAGTTCGTTCAGCCTTCCATCGTAATAACTCCCAAAGCGCTCGAATAGCTGCACCATCCATCGGCGATCCTGCGGCGAGCCGTATGTGAACTGGTGTCTCGCCCAGTTGTAGACACCCACCGGAATGTTGACGCTCTTGTAGATATTGAACGGCGTAGTCAAGCGCTGGGCAAACACGTCCACAATGTCGTCATCCGTATAGGAGCCGTTGTGAAACTCGGCCCGAAACGTGGTCTGGCACTCCTGCGTCTGGACAACGTGGTGCGTGTCTGGGGCATGAAACATGAAGCCCTCGAACTGAAGTTCCCGCAGTCCCATGAATTGAGGGCGAGTCTTAAAGGTGGCGTCGGCATAGTCGCAGATGCAGTCGGAGCGCTCCAGAAACCCAACCTGCGGGTTGAAGTTGGGACCGATCTTTCTATGTTCTGCAACGAAGTCGAGCCAATTGGAGCGGAAGTTCACACTGGCGCCCAAATTAGATTGCCCACCGGAGTAGCCGGGTGTACGAGTGGCAGCAGCGTAACCGCTCAGAACAAGGTTTTTGTATAGAACGAATCGCCCGTCCACGCCAGAGGTTTGATTGAAACTCGTCGTCGCATCACCCGATCGCTTATCGATCCCCATCACCCCGATGTACGAACCGCTGCCCCCCAATGACCGCTTCACGCGCAAGACTGCATAGTTCGCCCAAGGGTTCGGTCCGGAAGAGCGGGTGTCGACATCCATCACTCCAACTTCGAATCCATCCAAGGTGCCCGTGATTTTCGCTCCTCCGTTGATTGGGACCTCCTGCCCAGTGATCGGATCGATCCCAATCTGGCGACTGAAAAAGAGCTGGTCCGTGCCCCCTCCCATGGGAAAAGCAAAGACGCCCGCGTTCTCCAGGAAGAACTGTCTTTTCTCGGGGTAGAACAATTGGTACGGTGTGAGATTGAACTGCTGGACATCTGAGTCACTATCCGCAAAGTCCGTATTCACTGTGAAATTGGCTACCAGGTTGGAGCGGAGGCCGATCTTAACGTCCACGCCGCCGGTGTACAGGCCGGTCGTACCCGGCGTCAGGCCGCTAGCGGCTGCGTTGGGAGGTAGATGACTGAAGCCGCCTAAGGCATAGGGCTTGACGATAAACAGACGCCCGCTGCCGATCTCCGTGATCCCGTGCAATTCACCCGCCTGGCTGATCTTCGATGCCCCAAACGTTCGGCGCCAACCGCTCCACAAATCCTCTTCGTTCTTCCGGCGAATAAATCTCTTGAAGTTCACGCCCCACACGACATCGCGAGACCGCATGAAATTCAGAGTGGAAAATGGTATTGCGATCGTCGCCGTCCATCCGTCTTGCGTTCTGCGGGCTTCGGAACTCCAGACTCCATCCCAGCCGGGGTCCCCGTCCTGAGTGTCACCCACCTGCTCGTCGGTGATCAGAGCGTCTCTCTGTGTGCCTAGAGGATTGACCTGGAAAACGTATGCATTGCGACGGTCAAACCGGGAGTCGATGACGATCTCAAAATAGTCATCTAGTTCTTGCGTCACGTCCCGGCGGAGTTGGGTAGCAATCGCGCCGTTCGGGGCAGAGTCGTGGCACGCGACACCAAAGTAGACTTCATTCCGTGTATACAGAATTCTTACTTCCGTTCGCTCCGTTGCGGGCTGTCCCTCGTACGGTTCTCTTTGCTTAAAGTCGGTGATCGGGGACGCTTGCTGCCAAATAGGATCGTCGAGCGCTCCATCCAAACGTGGTGCGTGATCGACTCGGACAGCATGGGCAATTCGCCCGCCTGGTTCCGGGCTGACACTGGATGAGGGTTCGGGGTTCTGTCCAACCATCCGCTGATTCACGGCACATACCAGCAGGAAGATCCTCGCGAATCTGTGGAGAACCCTGAAGCGTCGTGACACACAAGCAATATACTGATGACTACCTGAAGGCCACGTGAAACCAAATTGACTGAGAGGCTTACCATGCGAAGACGGAGCGGTCTGAGTCATGTTTTGGCGTTCGCAATTTTGCTTTTGATACTCGGCTGCACAACAGCCGCGACTCCTTCTGACAACCCAGAGTCGGCACCACTGAAGCAGGTGGCGGACGTGCCGCTACCGGGTCCCGCGGTGCGCTTCGATTATCAAAGTCTCGACGCGTCTCATGGGCGCCTTTACATCGCGCACATGAACGCAGATCAACTCGTCGTCTTCGATACGAAGAAACGCGAAGTTGTGGCAAATCTCGACGGCTTCCCTAACGTTCACGGTGTTTGGGCGGTTCCAGAATTGGGCAGAGTCTATGCATCGGCCACCGGGGAGCACAAAGTCGCCGTTGTCGATATGGAAACCCTCAAGACCATCGCAAAGACCGGACCGGTGAAATATCCGGACGGCATCGCCTACGCTCCCGGTGCAAAGCGAGTCTTTGTATCCGACGAACATGGAAACGCGGATGCGGTGATCGATGCGACGTCCAACTCTCTGGTGGCCACCATCCCTCTCGACGGCGGTGCAGGTAATACCGTATATGACCCTGGCTCCGGCCACATCCTCGTGGCGGTGCATGAGAAGAACGAACTCGTAGCGATTGATCCGGCTACTGCCAAGATTGTTGGGCATTATCCAGTCCCTGGAATAGAGAGCCCGCACGGGATTGCCCTCGATGTCAGCGCTAGACTGGCTTTTGTCGCAGGAGAGGAAAACAACAAGCTTGCGGTGGTCGATCTCATGAACATGACGGTGCTCGCCACATACCCAGTCGGAAAAGATCCCGACGTGCTGGCGTTCGATACGGGGCTCAAGCAGTTGTATGTCTCGGCAGAATCCGGAAATGTGACCGTCTTTCGTGAGAACGGGAAGACCCTCGTCAGCGTAGGATCGTTTTCTATGCCTCACGCGCACACGGTTTCTGTCGACTCGGACACCCATCTGGTTTATTTCCCTCTGCAAAATATCGACGGCCATCCTCTTTTGCGGATCATGGAACCGCGCAAAAAGTGATCTTCTGCGCTGTCGCTTCTTCGCAGGTCTAATCCTGCACCGTATAGATCCAAACTTCGGCGCCATGGTCGGCGCGAGATGGAACAGCCAGGTAGAAACGGTCAAAGCCTTTCCGGCCCTTTCCGAAATACCCGGCGGTGCGAGCCCCTATGGCGGTCTGAACCTTGGCGAGGATCTTGTAGTGATCAGCGTCGTCTTGCTGGAACACGCTGATGTAGCCTTCGCCGCCGCATACATACACCCGCTTGCGGGCGGAGTCGTAATACAGATCGTCAGAGTCTTGGACGGTCGGAAGTGTGGTAACCAAGCGACCGGAGCTAGTGTCGAACACAGCTAACAGAGCCGGTGAGCGTGTGGCGACGAAGAGCCTGTGATCGGTCTCATCCAACGCCATCGGAAAGTTGCTTTCGTAGCCTATTGGCCAGCGAGTGACAGAGTGTGTGCTGCGATTGACGACGGCGATCTGCTTCAGGTCCGGCAAGTTCACGTATGTGTTGGGGCCTGAGGCTGACAACTGAAATGATTCCGGATGCGCGCCGAGTTTAGATACGTCGTCGAGTCGCTTATTGGTTACCGCATCGACCACCCCGATTGCGCCACTCTTTTCGTCTCCGAAACCGACGTATAGTCGCTTCTCCGGCGCATCGTAGCGAAGGTTATCTACGTCATCCCCAAAGTCGATGGACGTGATCAGATCGAAAGTGGTGCCATCGTAGACGTACAGCTTTCCCTCATCGCTTCCCACAAACAGCTTGTTCGTCTCCGGTGAATAGGCGACGCCTTGCGGGGTCGGCACTCCAGAAATCGTGTGAACGACTGTCTGCGCTCCGATTCCAATAATCTCCTCCGTATTGTTTCCAAGCGCAGAAACGAAGAGCCGGTTGTGCATGGGATCAAACGCAAAATGATCAATGCGCCCTTTCACATTCGGCAAGGGGATGGCTCCGGTCAACACGAGCGGTGCAGCGCTCGGAGAAGGCGAGGTTTTCTGAGCACACACTTGTATGTTGAACGCCACAACCAAGGTCAAGCCGAGACCAAGACCACATGCTTTTCTCAATGTCCTCTCCATCTCAGACGGTCTCTTATCGCTCTCAAGCGTGTCGGAAGAGCAACCCTGCTACTGCTGCGCAGGCTATAAGAACCGGTTCAGGAACCTTCCAGCGAAATAGTACGGCAAGACTGACACCGCAGATCAACATGGTAGGCAGATCGTAGACTGAGCGACGAGCAAGAACCACGACCGCGCCGGCAATCGCCCCTGTGGCCGCCGCGGTTACACCCCGCACGAAAGCATTCAACTGGGGGTTCTTTGCCCAGCGTTTGTAGGAGGGTGCCAGCAGCACGACAACAAGGTAGACGGGTAAGAATATTCCGAGTGCTGCCGCTGTTGCTCCAGCAACACCCGCAACCAGATACCCGATAAAAGCGACCGTGATGACTACCGGTCCCGGCGTAATCATCGCCACGGCGACCGCGTCCACAAATTGCTTGTCGGTCAACCAATGATGCCCTTGTACAACTCCACCGTAGAGGAAGGGCACAACCGCGAGTCCGCTTCCGAACACAAAGAGTCCGGCCTTCGCGAAGTAGACAAAGATCGACAACAGTGTGCTGCTTGCGCCGAATGTCGCCAGCGTTCCTGGTGCGAAGAACGATGACACCGTGCTTCTGGCCGGCAAACGGCTGGGAAAAGCCTTGGCAAATAGGTTCACTACTCCGCCTAGCAGAAAGAGCCAAATAATCTCTTGGGAGGTCCACGCTGTTGAGACTGCCAGCACAGCAAATATTCCCCAAAGCAACTTGTCTTTCCCGAGCGTAAGCTTCGTGAGTTTGAACGCGGAACGGGCGATGATCCCGATTACCGCTGCTCCGATTCCGTAGAACATCCCCTGCATCCAGGGCAGCCCGCCGTAGCGAACGTAGGCCGCAGAGAGCCCCAACACCATCAGGAAGGATGGCAAGACGAACGCCACGCCCACGGCCGTAGCACCGAGCACACCAGCCCGAATGTAGCCGAGATAAATTGCGAGTTGGGCGGCGAGAGGGCCGGGCGCAAGCTGCGCCAGCGCCAGACCCTCCAGATAGTCCTCTTTGCGGACCCAGCCACGGTCGTCTACGAGATCCTGCTGCATGTGTCCCGCTAGCGCAATCGGTCCGCCAAAACCGATCGTTCCCAAACGCAGGAAATATCCAACGAATTGCGGAAGGGATACTCTGGTTGGCTCTGCCACTGTCGAGTTGGTTTCTGGGTTCATTTTGCAGAGTTTGTATTGTCGAGAGCTGCCCGAAGCCCCTTTGCAAGTTTCACTGCGTCATCGTTCGCCCAAAAGTGCATATAGAAGAGCCTCGGCACGTCATCCAGAGCATGACTGTGCAATGCAACGGCTTGAATGCCGTTGTCATGAAGAACCTTCATAACGGGTCCAACTTCCTTTCCCGTCATGGCGAAATCACCAGCTATCGCCGCCCGTCCATTTCCAGTCGGCTGAAAATTGATGACTGTGCCTGCGCCCATTGAAGGTGGTGCATCCATACCTTCTTCTGTGAGCTTCTCCGCGCGTGGGGCGCTGAAGTGCAACACCCCGCCGCTCACGTTGCCTGGGCGACCCATGATCTTTTCCACCGTGGCCGCATCGAAAGCAAGATCGGACGCGGTTTCCTTCGTGCTGGCGCCTTGTGGAAGGGGCGTTTTGGTAAACCCAACCGCGTGCTTGATTGTCTGTGCCATCTTCACCGGATCACCATGCCCTCCGATGTGGACATAGATAATCTTTGGCGATTCCCCGACCAGATGGTTGTGAATCGCCGTGACTTCGACTCCGCCGTCCAGTAGAGCGTTCATCACGGGAGCAACTTCGTCTTCAGTGAGCACGAGATCTCCCATGACCATCGCATCGTTGTCGCCGATGTGGTGAAAAGCTGCCCACGCACCGAGTGCAAGGCCGGGCTTGATTTCGGTACCGGCGAGAGTGACGTGAAGGTCCTTGCGCGGCATGTTGAAACGCACGACTCCTCCGGGCAGATTGGCTCCCGGAAATCCGAAGACGTCTTCGATCATCTTCCATTCTCCAGCCGACTTCTGGTCTCCCGCGGCCTGTGCCGCAGAATTTGTGGATAGGGAGACGAGAAACATGATTGCGAGAGCCATGGTGCACATTCTGGTCGAGGACAGTTTTGTATTTCCCATATCTGTTCCTTTCAATTGATACGGCGTTTATTTTGCTCGCACCTTCAAATCGTCAAAATGTGTGACAGAATCGCCCCTGAGTTTCACGCCAGCGACTCATATAAGCCTTCGATCAGATCCATCCCACGCTGCAGCAGTTCGTCATCCGGCAAATCTTGTTTCGCCCAGCCATTCAGGACCTTGTCCAAACCCTGTCCCTCGACCCGACCGAATTTCTCATCGCCGAGATCGGCATCGTGAATGATCTGCGCGATGCGTTTCACTCTGCCATCTTTGATTGAGAACTCCTTCTGTAATGTCTCGAACGTGCAGTCCTCCCCCCGATGACCAAAGCCCTGCGGGCAAAACATGTCAAAGGGGATCGCATCTGCATGGGCGCTGGGCTCAATGTCGAAAATGAAGCGCGCTTTCGGGTCGATAAAACGACGGATCAGCCACGCCGATGAAACCCGATCAATGCCTGGACGAGGGCGAGTCATCCATAAGCGGTTGACGTACTCGCCAGACTTCCCGGTGGCCTTACGGCCAGCCGTTTGGGTGTCAGCTTTGTCGGCTTGCGTCAGCAAATTCTCGACTTTGGCTCGCAATGGGCTCCCGAAGAAGTCGATATCCTGCAGTTCCAGGAATCGGCGGCGAATTCGGTTCAGGCGCCCGCCAGGTCTTCGCGAAGGAGAAAGCGCGAGAACCTTCTTCGCCTCATGCAGAAGCTTCTGGTAGTCACGTGATCGTGCCTCGACGAAAAGCTGCTTTAAGTGCTCCGAAGGCAGATCATCGAAGCCTTGTACTTGAATGACGGAGGCCTGCCCTTTGTAGGTGCGGATCGCGGTGGCAAGCCATTCCATTCGTTCCTGGTTCGCGGCGGTATTGGGAAGAAGATGGCCAGAGCTTCGGAGGGGGAGCATTCCGTAGCGTTGGAGCTTTCGCCAAACCTGAACACGCTGACTGGCGCTCCTGGCGGGAAGACTGAAGACCAGCAAGAGCCACGGAACTTCTTTGGTAGTTGGTACACTCATTGCTAGATTGTTATATATATAACATTCATAGTCAGAGAGCAACGCCGGGCGCCCGAGAGCGCGCCTCCACCCAGTCGTGATCTGGTTGCCAAGGTTCGACTTGAGGCCAATGTGACGACACCGACATACGGCTGTGACTCCCGTCACAGGTATAGTGGCCAACGGCCAGTAGTATGCTTAACTAAGCACATGACATGGCGGTTTAAACTCGTTGCTGCAGCGCTGGCAGTGACTACATTGGCGATGCCAATGTCGGCGATGACCTCGTGCTGGTGGCACATGTCGGCGGCCGAGAAGTGCAAGCCCCATTGCCCGATGATGAGCGGGCACGAACCTTCTCCCAGCATTCAAGAAGTTCCGGGAAATGGCTCCTGCTGCCAAGTTTCTGCTGCCAAGCCGACACCGGCTTCGGTACCACAGGCCCCGACTGGTAGCGGCCCCTTGGGTGTTGCTCCGTCACTCAATGTGTCAACGCTCGATGCCCCAATCGCCCCGATCGAGACTTCACCGCCCGATCCTCTCGCCCGCGCATCGTGTCCCTCCCTGCAGTCCGTTTTCTGCACTTTCCTGATCTAGCACTGTCCTTTTTCGCTCATCCCTCTTAGGCCTAATTGCCTAAGGTTTAAATACCCATTCTCAGCGTCGTTTGAGCAAGAGAGAACACTCTTATGATCAGGAAAATACTCACTCTGATATCGTTCGGCTGTTTATGGCCAGGCCTCGGTGCGGCACAACAGGTTCAGCTTCCGGTCACGCTTCAAGCACCTCAGGCAGATACCACCACACAACTTCTGGGCCCGTCCCCCGTCAGCCTCGAAGACCTAGTTCGCGCAGCACTGCAGAAGAATCCGGCGGTTCAGAGCGCTTTGCATGCCGTCGAAGCACAACGCCGACGTGTGCCACAAGCCAAGGCCCTACCAGACCCGATGGTTGGAATCGGTTGGGCTGGAAACATTACGCCTTTCAGCGTGCAATCGGGCGACCCTTCCAGCTATCGCGCCGTTACTGCGAGCCAGCAACTGCTCTACCCCGGCAAGCTGAAGCTACGCGGCGAGATTGCCTCAAAAGAGGCTGATGCCGGGTCTTCGGACCTGGAAGTGGTTCGCCGGCGCGTGACAGTGGATGTGAAGACGGCCTATTTCGAATACTGGTTTTACGACAAAGCACTTCAGACGACCCTGAAGGACAAGGATCTGCTAACCAAGCTGTCGCAGATCGCCGAAGCCCGTTACCGGGTGGGCAAAGGCATTCAACAGGATGTTCTCCGATCACAAGTCGAGATTTCACTACTGCTGCAGCGGCTCACGGTTCTGCAACAGCAGCGAAATACTTCCCAGGCACGCCTGAACACGCTGGTGGCGCGCAGCCCTGAAGCACCGCTCCCACCAGCTGAAAATATCGAGCGGTCGCCTCTGAACTACTCACTTGAAGACTTGTACAGGCTGGCGCGGGAGAACGATCCGGGCCTCCACCGCGAGGAACAGGCGATTGAGCGAAACCAACTCGCCGTGAACCTGGCACAGAAGGACTACTACCCGGATCTGAGCGTCGGGTTCATGTATCAGCAACGCCCATTTCTTCCCGACATGTACGGGATGACGTTCACCATAAACGTCCCGATCTTCTACAAGAACAAGCAACGCGAGGAAGTACGGCAGGCCACGGAAGAGCGGCTGTCAGCCGAGAGCAGCCGGGACAATCGGAAGAACGAGCTGAACTTCGAACTCAAACAGCAATACCTGGCGGCAAAGGCCTCGGATGAACTTCTGCGATTGTTCTCGCAGGGCGTGGTGCCACAATCGTCGTTGGCCCTGGAGTCCTCGATGTCTGCCTATCAGGTTGGGACAGTGGATTTCCTCAGCGTTCTGGGAAACTTTTCGACGGTTCTGAATTACGAAATCGATTATTACCGCGAACTCGCGAATTACCAATCTTCGCTTGCACGCATAGAGAGCATGGTGGGCGTGGACCTGACTTCGACGGCCACGCAACCGGGTAACCAGCACCCGGCGGGAGGAGAGTAAAGCAATGTTTTACAAAGTCCTGAGGATTTCAGCATTTGTTGCAGCAATCGCGTTGGCGGTAGGAGTGATCTTCGGCGGAAGAGTTTTAGCCATTTTCCAACACCAGCCATCGCAGACGACGACTGCGGGAACAGAGCGAAAGGTTCTGTATTGGTATGACGCCATGAGCCCGCAGAACCATTACGACAAACCCGGAAAAGCACCGGACGGCATGGACCTCGTGCCCCAATATGCGGATGAAAACGTTTCTCAGAGTGCGAGTCCGCCAAGCGCATCGGCACCGAGCGGCGAACGGAAGATCCTCTATTGGTATGACGCGATGAGCCCGCAGCATCATTACAACAAACCCGGAAAAGCGCCGGACGGCATGGACCTCTTGCCCCAATATGCGGAGGACAACTCTTCTCAAGGTGGCAGTGCGACAACCACAGCGGCGATGCCCGCTGGCACCGTTAAGATCGCACCGGAGAAGCAGCAACTGATTGGCGTAAGAACCGCGACCGTCGAACGGCAGTCTCTGGCGCGCACCGTGCGTACGACTGGTCTGCTTACCAGCGATGAGACGAAGCTCGCGCACATCCACGTGAAGGTCAACGGATACATCGACAAGGTTTATGTCGATTTCGTCGGGCAACTCGTCAAAAAGGGCCAGCCACTCTTCACGCTCTATAGCCCGGACCTTGTGGCCACTGAAGAGGAGTACCTAATCGCAAAGCGCGGCGCGAAGGAGATGGGCGCCTCGCAATTTCCAGACGTGGCGCAAGGCTCGCAGTCCCTGCTCCGTTCGACGCGGGAACGCCTCAAACTCTGGGACATCACCGACGAGCAGATCAAGAAACTCGACGAGACCGGTGAGGTCACAAAGACTTTGACTTTCTACTCACCGGTCAGTGGCTTCGTAACCGACCGTAAGGCGTTTCCGCAAACCGCCGTCACCCCGGATATGGATCTCTATGCAATCAGTGATCTGTCCACGATTTGGGTGAACGCAGATGTGTACGAGTATGAGGTGCCATTTGTGAAAGTGGGCCAGACGGCGGACATGGAACTGAGCTACTACGCTGGCAAGACCTACACAGGGAAAATCACCTACATCTACCCGACCGTCGATCCCGTCTCCCATACGGTAAAAGCACGCATCGAGTTTGCGAACCCTAATTTCGACCTGAAGCCGCAGATGTTCGCCAATGTCCAGTTGAAGATCAACTACGGCAAGCAGATTGTCGTGCCCCAGGAAGCGATTATGGACTCCGGGGACAAGCAGTACCTGTTGTCGTCCACGACGGCGTCGTGTTCGAACCGCGCGTGATCCAGATGGGGGCAAAGCTCGAAGGCAACGTGGTGGTTCTGTCAGGCCTGAATGCAGGAGAGACCATCGTGATTTCCGGCAATTTCCTGATCGATTCCGAGAGCCGCCTGAAGAGCGCTATGGCCGGAATGCAGCACTGAGGAGACTCGTATGGCAAAGAAAGCTTCCATATATTCCGCCGTCGTCGTGATCGTAGTGGCGGGACTTTTTGCAGGCGGCTACTGGCTCGTGAACCGTCGCTCGCAGACGGAATGCGGATTCTGCCAACGTCACATCAATCCGAAAGCACATGTCGTGGCCGAAGTCGGCGGGAGGCGGCGCAACGTTTGCTGCGCGCACTGTGCAGTGACAGAGGCACGACAGGAGAAAAAGCCCCTGCGGCTGATCGAAGTGACGGACTATCCCACGGGAAAGATGGTGAGTCCAGACGGGGCATGGTTTGTCGAGGATAGTCGAGTAATCGCCTGCGAACACGACATGTCCAAGATGGATGAGTCCAAGCACATGGAGCAGTTGGCGTTCGATCGCTGCTCGCCCGGCACATTCGCGTTCAGCGACCGAAAAGCAGCTGAGACATTCGTGGCCCAGAACGGCGGTGTTTTGCGGAGCCTGCCTGAAGTGCTGGCGGAGGCCCAACAGCAATGATTAACCGAATTATCGATATCTGCGCGAAGAACAAATTCCTCGTTCTTCTGTTCATTGGCGTGGCCGTGCTGATTGGCTGGCACTCGCTGAAGAACACGAAGCTGGATGCAATCCCCGACCTGTCGGACACTCAGGTCATCGTTTATTCCAAGTGGGACCGCAGCCCGGACATCATGGAAGATCAAGTCACGTACCCGATCACTTCGGCATTGCTGGGCTTGCCGAAGGTAAAAGACATCCGAGGCTTCTCGGACTTCGGGTACTCATACGTTTACATCATCTTCGAGGAAGGCACTGACATTTACTGGGCACGCTCGCGAACGCTTGAATATCTGAATTCCGTCGTCCCACGCCTGCCGAAAGGCGTTGAGGTTGAATTAGCGAAAGATGCGACCGCAGTCGGTTGGGTCTACCAGTACGCTCTGGTCGATACCACTGGGCAATACAGCATTGAAAAGATACGCAGCTACCAGGATTGGTATCTGCGATACGCGCTCCAATCCGTGCCCGGTGTCGCCGAAGTAGCCCCTTTAGGCGGTTTTGTCCGTCAGTACCAAGTCAACATCGACCCCAACAAGCTGCTTGGCTATAAGATCCCGATCAATATGGTCGTGGACGCCATTGGGAAGAGCAACAACGATGTCGGCGCCCGGTTGGTCGAGATGTCCGGTCGCGAGTATATGGTGCGAGGCCGCGGCTACATCAAATCGCTCGATGACATTGGCAACATCGTCGTCATGTCGAACCCGCAAAGTGGCACGCCCGTGCTGGTAAAGGACATTGCCACGGTGACCTTCGGGCCTGACATGCGGCGTGGCGTCGGTGAACTCGATGGCCAAGGGGAAGCGGTGGGCGGTGTCGTCATCATGCGGTTTGGCGAAGACGCGCAGAAAGTCATCGAGCGCGTGAAGCAAAGGATCACCGACATCGAGCCCACCCTGCCGAAGGGTCTGAAGATTGTCACAACGTATGACCGTTCGGACCTGATCGACCGCTCGGTCGATAACCTGAAGCACACGCTCATTGAAGAACTGATCATCGTTAGTTTGGTGATCATGATCTTTTTGTGGCACTTCCCCAGTGCCATCATTCCCATCATTACCATTCCGATCACCGTGATCCTGGCCTTTATTCCTATCCAGATGAGCGGCATGTCGGCCAATATCATGTCGCTCGGCGGAATCGCTATTGCTATCGGAGCCATGATTGATGCGGCAGTCGTAGTTGTCGAGCAGACACACAAGAAGCTTGAGCACTGGAATGCGGAAGGGCGGCCTGGCGACTATCACCAAGTCGTGATCTCGGCCGTGAAGGAAGTAGGGGGAGCTAGCTTCTTCGCGTTGCTTGTCATCGCCGTCGCATTCCTGCCGGTGTTCACTCTCGAAGCCCAGGAAGGCCGCCTGTTCAAGCCGCTGGCATTTACCAAGACCTTCGCCATGGCGATCGCGGGAGTGTTGGCCATCACGCTCGATCCAGCCATGCGGCTGTTGTTCACTCGCATGGATAAGTTCAAGTTCCGTCCGCGATGGCTGGCAGCAATCGTAAACAGCGTGCTCGTTGGAACGATCCACAGCGAAGACAACCACCCGATCAGCCGCCCTTTGATGAAGCTCTATCACCCAGTGGTTGAGTTCGTGCTCGAACACAAATGGAAGACGATCGCCGCCGCCGTTATTGCCATGGTGCTAACCGTGCCGGTGTTCTTTCGGCTCGGCTCGGAGTTCATGCCGCCGCTTGATGAGGGCACTCTGCTGTATATGCCTACGACCTTGCCCGGCATGTCCGTAACCGAAGCCTCACGGTTGTTGCAGGTGCAAGACAAGATCATCAAGAGCTTCCCTGAGGTCTACCGCGTGTTCGGCAAGGCAGGTCGTGTGGAAAGTGCCACCGATCCCGCACCCTACTCCATGATGGAGACCGTTATTACACTGAAGCCCCAGACGGACTGGCCGAAGCGCGAGCGCTGGTATTCGAAGTGGGCTCCCAACTGGTTACGCAGCACGCTCGGTCGATTCTGGCCGGAACACGGCACCACTCAGGAACTGATCTATGGTCCCGGAGGTCTGAACGAAGCGCTGACGATGCCAGGTATCGCGAATGCCTGGACTATGCCGATCAAGGCGCGTATCGACATGCTGACCACTGGCGTTCGCACGCCGCTTGGCATCAAGGTCCTTGGTTCCGACCTAGGCGAGATCGAGAAAGTCGGTGGGCAGATCGAGATGGCATTGAAGGACATCCCCGGTACGACCAGCGTGTTTGCTGAACGGACGACCGGCGGCTACTTCCTCGACTTCGATCTGAAACGAGATCAACTCGCTCGCTACGGATTGACCGTGAATGATGCCAATGACGTTCTGATGTCGGCCGTGGGCGGTGAGCCCGTAACCACTACGATTGAGGGCCGGGAACGGTACTCGGTCAATGTCCGATACTTGCGCGATTATCGTAGTGACATCGACGCACTGCAGCGAGTGCTCGTCAACACGCCTTCAGGTGCGCAGATCCCGTTGGGGCAGATTGCCGACATCTCGTTGAAGACCGGTCCCGGCATGATCCGCGATGAAAACGGCCGGCTCAGTGGATATGTCTACGTCGATGTCTCTGGACGAGATATCGGCAGCTACGTCACAGACGCGAAAAAGGTGGTAGCGGAAAAGGTGAGCGTCCCCGCGGGCTATCAGCTTGTCTGGAGCGGCCAGTACGAATCGATGGAGCGCGTAAAAGAGCGCCTGAAGATCGTGGTGCCGATCACGCTTTTCATCGTCTTCCTGTTGCTGTACCTCAACACGAAGTCCACAGTGAAGACGTTCATTATCCTGCTCGCTGTGCCGTTCTCGGCGATTGGCGCAATTTGGTTCCTTTACCTCCTGAACTACAACATGAGTATCGCAGTGTGGGTAGGGCTCATTGCGCTGCTAGGAGTGGATGCCGAGACCGCCGTGTTCATGTTGCTGTACCTGGATCTTGCCTACCAGGACGCCATCAGCAAGGGCCGACTGACCACGTGGGATGATCTGCGGGAAGCGATCGTGGTCGGGGCCGTCAAACGTCTCCGGCCTAAGGTGATGACGGTGGCCTGCATGCTGTTTGGACTGCTTCCAATTATGTGGTCGGTGGGGTCTGGCGGTGATGTGATGAAGCGCATCGCTGCCCCCATGATCGGCGGGATCATCACATCGTTCCTGATGGAACTCATTATTTATCCGCCGGTCTTCGCGATTTGGAAATGGAACTTCGAGGTAAAGCCGAAACTGAAACAGCAGGGACCCAAGGAACTTGAACCAAGGAACGTTGGGGAGCCGGCACATGCATAGACTCCAGTGTCCGATCACCGCCCTGGTCATGCTGTTTGTCCTCACATTGCCTGCCGGGTCGCAGACGCAACGTTATACCGTCCCGGCGGCTTCGGTCGGAGATGATTTTGCGGCCTACGGCCGGGCCCTGGACAGTGCCGCTGACTCGGCTTTGGCGAATGTGATGCGGGAAGCAGAATTAAGTAGTCAGATCGTTGAAGCCGGAACCAATATTAGGCGACCGCCAGATGCGAACGTTCTGCACCAGTTCGCGGAGCAATATTGGAACGGCAACGATGAAGCGGTCCGTCGCGCAGTTGCGAGAGTGATGGAACTCAGACCAATCTTAGCTCCCATCTTGGAGGATGAAGGTGTTCCAGACGAAATTGCGGCCATCGTGTTAGTAGAAAGCGGTGGGCAGCCGACCGCGCTCTCCCCGAGGGGCGCACGGGGTATCTGGCAGTTCATGCCGGACACCGCACGTCGTTTTGGTCTCACGATAAATAGTGAGACCGATGACCGCCTGGACATCCCGAAGTCAACTCGGGCTGCGGCCCGCTACCTCCACGTTCTGCATGCACAGTTCGGTGACTGGTCGCTCGCTCTTGCGGCATATAACGCAGGCGAGATCGTCGTGCGGAACGCCGTTTTAAGGTCCGGCAGCAAAGATTTCGCCCTCTTGAGTAACAGGCGGTTGATTCCAGCAGAGACGAGAGCATACGTTCCTGCCGTGATGGCGGCGTCGAACCTGTTTGTCCCCAACGGCCTGGTCGGTGGCAGCCCCACCCAAATTCTTCGGAGCCAAGCGATACTGTACGCACAACCAACAACTGGGCCTCAGCAGTAAACTCGGGGTCTTCAGTGATGCACTGAAGTTTTGTCGTTAGCGATCGCGAACAGCAGCAGAGGTGGGACAACAAATGGAATACTTGATTGGCTTGATCTTGTCTTTGGTTGTGGCTGGTTTCGCCATCATTGTCGGCTTTGACCGCGACCGTTCCTTTTATCCGACCGTGCTCATCATAATCGCCTCATATTATGTGTTATTTGCTGTGATGGGAGCTTCCGGGCGGACACTAATCATTGAAATCTTTGCAGCCAGCGGTTTTCTCCTATTTGCCATACTCGGCTTCAAAAGAAATCTTTGGTTGGTCGTCGCTGCCATTGTTGGACACGGATGTTTTGACTTCGTCCATCACTTGTTTGTTGAAAATCCGGGGGTGCCGCGTTGGTGGCCCGGATTCTGTTTGGTATTTGATGTGTTTTTTGGCGGATCCTTGGCCGTGCATCTAGTGAAGCGCTCTACACTTTCGCCCGAACCGAGCGCGCCGGATCGGCGCACACCTTAGCTCAAGGCGCCATCTCTCTTCTTGTCCCCTTGTTGTACGACTGGCAGCAAAGAGATGGCGGGAGCGACGGGACTCGAACCCGCGGCCTCCTGCGTGACGGGCGTTCTATTCTGATTGGACTGGACTCAAGATCTGGCATACAAATCGCTCGAACCCTCACAAAACCGCAGTTATCGACTAGATTGGGAGTCAATTCGCTCTCGTTCAAAAACTGTAAGTTGCGGCACAGCGTAAAACCGCAGTTTGCGCGGCGTGAAGCAGTGGGTTTTCAGCGCGGGCGAGAGCGGGTGGAACCGAGGATTCTGGTACAGCCACCTGTGGTCAAAAGGTATACCGGCTTGACCACCACGGACTCGAATTTCTTGGGCATTCGATTCATGTACTTGCGGCTGCTGCGGAAACACCCTTTTTGGCCACCGGGCTAAGAGCCGATTTCCGCTTGTGTTGCAGGGGATAACTCCCTGTTCGCCCGTCATCCGTAAGTGTCAGAGCAAACACATGGTTGACAGATTGAATCCGCAGCCAGCGTGACTTCGCCACTTGATCAGCAAATTCTCGGCGGCCAGTCTTCGTCCCTTCGTTCGGGGCGAATTAGGCCCTTTAGTCCGTGATCCACCCGCAATCAGAGGCAAGCTCAAAACTGCGCATCCGAAGGGATCGAGGCCGTTTGAGGCAGCTGTAGCAGCACGGCGCCGGTAGATCAAAACGAGGCACAGAAGTACCTACAAATAAGGAGATTCCGCCAAACGCTTTACCTTCCGAGAAGCAGTCGTTCCAGTACAGGACCGAGGGCCAAGGCAGGAAGATAGCTCAGGGCCACCATCACGATCAAGCAGGTCGTGAGTAATACTCCGAACACAAAAGAATGAGTCGGAAGAGTTCCCAACGAAGAAGGAGTGTTTCTCTGACGACCAAACAGAGCCGCAAACCCCAATGCAGGAATCGCCAAGCCGAACCTGCCCACTATCATCGCGAGTGCTGTGGTGAGGTTGTAAAACGGAGTGTTCGCATTCAGGCTGGCAAAACCTTGGCCATTGTTGGCGAAGCAGGACGTGTAGGCAAACAGAATGCCCGTGAAACCATGTGGCCCGGTGTTGACCGTCAGCCCGGCCAGTCCCAACCTGGTAGTCACGGCAATCGCGGTGAGTGGGAGGACAACTAGCGGCGCGGCTAGAGCATAGAGCATGATCATTTTGTTCTCGGCGGGGCCAATCTTCTTCCCCAAGTATTCAGGCGTGCGCCCGACCATCAAGCCTGCCAGAAACACAGCGATCGCAGCGGCCATGACCATACTGAACAAACCGGTTCCCAGACCTCCGAACACCAGTTCTCCCAGCAGCATGTTTACCAGCAACACCATGCCACCGAGCGAGGTGTAGCTGTCGTCCATTGAGTTGTTTGATCCAGTGGCCGTGTTGGATGTAACGACAGCCGTGAGGGTGGAACCCCCAATGCCGAAGCGCACCTCCTTGCCTTCCATGTTTCCACCAGACTGGAGGCGGCTATGTCGGGAATCAACGTTTTCGACGTGGGGTATTCCCCGTTGTTCAAAGTGATCTACGAAGATCAGTCCGCAGACGAAGAGAATGAGCATCACGTAATAGAGAAGCCATCCTTGTCGGGGCTGGCCAACCATCCTGCCGAAGGTGTTAGTAAACGCCGCCGGCAGAAGCACGATGGCCAACATTTCCAGAAAGTTTGTAAGCGGTGTGGGGTTCTCATAGGGATGAGCCCCATTGGCGTTAAAGAAACCACCGCCATTCGTCCCGAGATTCTTGATGATCTCCAGTGCGGCTACAGGACCCTGCGGTATGATCTGCTGCGTGCCTTCGACGGTTGTGACGACGGCATAGCGATGGAAGTTCATCGGAACTCCCTGCCAAACGAACGCCAAGGCGCCGATCAATGCACCGGGCAACAGGATCCAGAGCAGAGCGCGGGTCAGATCAACCCAAAAGTTGCCTAGCGTGTCGGAGAGTTGCCGGGCGAGGCCGCGAATGAAAGCTACTCCCACTGCTAGCCCCGCCGCCCCAGCCAAGAAGTTCTGCGCACTGAGTCCCACCATCTGGCTGAAATAGCTCATCGTGTTTTCGCCAGCGTAGGCCTGCCAAGTAGTGGTCGTCGAGAAGCTGATCGCTGTGTTCAGAGCCAAGTCACGGGATAACGGCGTGGTGTGGTACTGCGGAAAGAACCAGGGAAGAACCTGCTGCATTCTGAGAATGGCATACAGCAGAAGGGATCCAGCGAGGCCGAAGACGACAAAACATGTCGCGTACTCCTTGCCGGACATCTCCACATCAGAATCGACAAGGGTAATGCGATAGATCAGCCGCTCAACCGGACGACAGAAGCGATCAAGGATGGTCCGTTGCCTGGAGAAGACTCGTTCCATGTACCCGCCCAACGGCCTCACCAGCAGGGTAACGATGGCCACAAACAACACGTATTGTAGTGCGCTGTAGAGATGCACCAGACCCACTCAGGAGCCCGACCGGGGCATCGTCAAGACAATTAGCGTGTCCCTTACGGCGCTAGGTCCCCTGTCGCCTTGCTTGAAGCATTCTAGTGCCGCGTTGGTGTGATGGAAAGAGAACAGTTCGACGAGGAAATTTGGAAGGCCCGGAGGCCGTCTTTCGCAGGCTCAATTGACGCAATGTGTTCCCCGTTTTCTCTTTGTGCGCGCGGCCTGACCCACTACACTTGAACGGATAAAGCCGTGAGCAAGAGCCTACCGCTGATGCTTCGCCACGCTATGTATAACCTGCGTGGCGGCTTTCTGATTCGCCCGCTCACAATCGCGCTGACGCTGGGCGGCGCGGGCGCATTCCTTTCGTGGTTGGAAGAGGAGTTTCCGGCTGCTAGCGCCTGGGTGCCGACAGTCCTATTCCCCTCGCACGCCGACCCGCAGGTCGCCCAGGTCATTCTGGCGGGCATCGCCGCCTCCATTATGACGGTGGTTTCCATCGTGTTCGCCATTCTATTGATGACGCTCACCCTGGCATCGATGCAGTTCTCCCCGCGCATCATCGTCAGCTTTTCCAGAGATCGCGTGACGCAATGGACGCTGGGCATCTTCCTCGGTACTTTCTCGTACTGCATGGCGGCGCTTCCGGCGGCGCACTCGCTCCCTCAGCCCTTCGCGCCAGTGGCTACTGTCTTGGGCGCTATGGTGCTGGCCCTGGTCTGCGTCGGTTTATTGCTCTTCTTTATTCACCATATCTCCCAGGCAATCAGTGTCAATCACATCGTTGACAGAATCGCAGCAGAAACGGAAGCAATGATTGATGAGTTGATGCCCAGCCCGCGCAGGGTGCACTCCCTGAAGGATGCTGAACCGATCAGACCCAACCCGAGCGAGGTGGCTGTGTTGAGTCATGAGTCCGGCTACATTCGTTTCGTCGATACGCGACGTCTGGTCGCCCTTGCGAAGCATTATCATGTCACTATTCGGGTTCTGCGTCGCGTCGGGCATTTCGTTCCGCCGCAAATTCCGCTGATGATGGTCTCAAAGGGGAACCGTCTCCCGCCAGAGGGAATCTCTGAACTGCTTGCCGCGTTCGACTTCGGCCCAACCAGAACGTTGCAGCAGGATGTTGAATTTGGCGTCTTGCAGATCGTCGATGTTGCGTTAAAGGCGATCTCGCCCGCCGTCAACGACCCCACCACTGCGATCAACTGCGTCGATCAGTTGAGTCGCATCCTGATCCGCTTCGCGTCCCGACAGCCACCGGAGGATTTGCTTTACGATCCGCCGGGCATCGTTCGCGCCAGCATTGGATGGATCCACTTTGAGCGCCTGCTGGATGCGGCCTTTGAGCAGATCCGCATGTATTCGAAGACGGACGTGGCCGTCAGCTTGCGGTTGCTGCGAGCCCTCGGCGACATCGCCGCCTCGACACCCGATCTGGAGTTCCGCCGGATACTCGTCGAGCGCGGAATGCGGACAGTGGCAGGCTGCGCCGAAAAACTCGGCGAAGATGAACTTAGAGAACTCCGCGCCCGCCAGGCTGCTTTGGAGCAACTTTACCTCGATCGCTCTGCCGTAGCTTTAGAATAGCTGGCGCTTATTCTCCCCTGGACTGCTTGGACTCGGGGAATTGCCTATCCAGTTCGAGGTTCAATTCCAGGACATTAACTCTCGGCTCGCCCAGGAATCCCAGCTGGCGACCTGCGGTATGCTTGGCGACCAACTGGCGCAACGCTTCTTCGTTGATCCCGCGGGCCTTAGCCACGCGCGGTAGTTGGAAGGCAGCCGCAGCTGGCGTGATATCAGAATCAAGACCGGAAGCAGAGGCTGTCACTAGGTCGATGGGTACCGGTGTGCCTGGATTCTCCGCTTGCGCAGTGGTTACATCGCCCTTCACTCGATCAACAAGTTTCTGATTTGTTGGTCCCATCTGCGATCCGTTGGAGTTTGTAGGGTCGTAGGCGACGGCCGACGGACGAGGGTGGAAATAGCCGGGGGCGGTGAACGCCTGCGCGATGATGCGGGATCCGATAATTTTCCCATTCGCCTCAATCAACTGTCCGTTTGCCTTCTTAGGAAACAACACCTGGGCGATTCCAGTCACAACCAACGGGTAAATGATCCCGAGCAAAACTGTCGTCGCTATTGTCATCAGTACCGCTGTGACGAGATTCTTCTTCATGAAAGACTCCTTATGCCAGCCCCACGCTAGTGATCAGCATGTCGATCAGCTTGATGCCAATGAACGGAACGATGATTCCACCCACGCCATAGATCCATAGGTTGTTACGTAACAGGACAGCGGCACCCATTGGCCGATATTTGACACCCCGCAGCGCCAGAGGAATCAAGGCGATGATGATCACGGCGTTGAAAATCACCGCAGAAAGGACGGCCGATTGCGGGGTTTGCAAGCGCATAATGTTGAGCGCATTCAGAACCGGAAACGTGCCGGCAAACATGGCTGGGATGATCGCGAAATACTTGGCCACGTCATTGGCAATGGAAAACGTCGTCAATGAGCCTCGCGTCATCAGCAACTGTTTCCCGATCTCGACGATCTCAATAAGTTTCGTTGGGTTCGAATCAAGGTCAACCATGTTCCCGGCTTCTTTGGCGGCCTGAGTACCTGTATTCATCGCAACGCCCACATCAGCTTGGGCCAGGGCTGGCGCGTCGTTGGTCCCGTCACCGGTCATCGCGACCAGCTTGCCATCCGCCTGTTCCTTCTTGATCAGGTCCATCTTCTCCTGGGGTGTCGCTTGGGCGAGAAAGTCATCAACGCCGGCCTCTTGCGCGATGGCAGCCGCAGTTAATGGGTTGTCGCCGGTGATCATCACGGTCTTGATGCCCATGGCGCGCAATTTGTCGAAGCGCTCACGGATTCCGCCCTTGACAACGTCCTTAAGTTCAATCACTCCCAGGACGCCGCGTCGTTTTTCGGCAACCACCAGCGGAGTAGCTCCAGAACGTGCGATCCGTTCCACTACCGCCTTGACCTCAGCCGATACATCTCGACCGTGTTCGAGCAGGTATGCCTGAACTGCGTCGGCGGCACCTTTACGGATCTCAAATCCATTGAGGTTGACTCCTGACATGCGCGTCTGCGCAGTAAAAGGCACAAAATGGGTCTCATGCGAGGCTAGTTCCCGGCCGCGTAATCCATATTTCTCCTTGGCAAGAACCACGATAGAACGGCCCTCCGGAGTCTCATCGGCAAGCGAGGAGAGTTGTGCCGCGTCGGCAAGCTCTTTCTCAGTGACACCTGGGGCAGGAATGAACTGCGATGCCTGACGATTCCCCAGGGTAATGGTGCCCGTTTTATCGAGTAGCAGAGTGTTGACGTCACCGGCCGCCTCCACTGCCCGCCCGGACATCGCCAGAACATTGTGCTGAACCAGACGATCCATGCCAGCGATTCCGATAGCCGAGAGCAGCCCGCCGATAGTGGTTGGAATCAGACAAACCAGCAGTGAGACCAAAACAAACACCGTCTGAGGAGAACCCGAGTAAATCGCAAACGGCTGCAGGGTAACTACAGCGAGCAGGAAAATAATCGTAAGACCGGCCAGTAGAATGTTGAGCGCAATTTCGTTCGGCGTCTTCTGGCGTTCCGCACCTTCAACCAAGGCGATCATGCGATCAAGGAAGGTCTCTCCAGGATTCGAGGTGATCTTCACCTTGATCTTGTCGGACAAAACGCGTGTCCCACCGGTCACCGCCGAGCGGTCGCCACCTGCTTCCCGAATTACGGGTGCAGACTCGCCCGTAATTGCTGACTCATCAACCGAGGCGACACCTTCAATAATCTCACCATCGGATGGAACGTTCTCGCCTGCTGAGACGAACACGAGGTCGCCCGTGCGCAGATCGGAACTCTTAACCTGTTCCACGTGGCCGTTACTTCCCGTCAACCGGCTGGCCATGGTTTCCGAACGGGCTTTCCGCAGGGTGTCGGCCTGAGCCTTGCCTCTGCCTTCCGCCATGGCTTCCGCGAAGTTGGCAAACAGCACCGTGAACCAGAGCCACAGTGTGATCTGCAGGTTGAACTTGAACGCAGTTCCGCCTTTGAACAGCAGCACGGTGGTAATTACACTGCCGATCTCCACCACAAACATGACGGGATTCCCCATCATCTTGCGCGGGTCCAGCTTGAGCAGGGCATCCCACACCGCCCGCCGGATGATTTTCCATTCCCAGATAGCTTTTTCCCTGGGTTTCATGGGCGAGTGTCCGAGGCGAACCCTGTTCGGTTCGGAAGCAGCAGGCGTTTGTGTTGTCATTGCCATAGCAGAATCCTCTAAAAGGTCTTGCCCGCAACCATGAACAGGTGCTCAAGGATTGGGCCAAGGCTCAGTGCCGGGAAAAATGTCAGCGCGCCCACAATCAGAATCACGCTAATCAAAAGCACGGTAAAAAGTGGTGTCGTCACCGGGAAAGTGCCCAGTGAAGGCGGTACATATTTCTTGCCCGCAAGGTTCCCCGCGATCGCAAGCATGGGGATGATCATCAAGAACCGCCCTGCCAGCATGGTCAGGCCGGTAGTCACGTCGTACCACAGCGTGTTCACCGTTAGTCCTCCAAAGGACGACCCGTTATTGGCGGCGGTGGACACAAATGAGTACAGGATTTCGGTGAAACCGTGTGGTCCCGGATTGCCTATGCCGGAAGTTCCAAATCCATTCACACTAGAGAGCGCGGTGAACACCAGAATGACAAGGGGAAACACCAGCACCACGAGCATGGCCATCTTTACGTCGTAGGCCTCAATTTTCTTGCCCAGATATTCCGGTGTGCGGCCCACCATTAGGCCTGCAATAAACACCGTAAGCACAACATAGATCAGCATCCCGTACAACCCGGATCCGACTCCGCCGAAGATCACTTCGCTTAACATCATGTTAACGAGTGGGACCATGCCACCAAGCGGCATATAGGAGTCGTGCCATCCATTGATCGCGCCGCAGCTTGCATCGGTGGTGACGGTTGCAAACAGCGCGGAGTTTGCGATTCCGAAGCGGACCTCTTTCCCTTCCATGTTGCCGCCCGGCTGCGTGGCGGTCGCCTGTTGATTGACTCCAACCAAAAGCGGGTTGCCCCGCGCCTCGGCCCAATACGCGACAGTGACGCCCGCGAGAAACACAATCGCCATCGCCGCCCACACGGCCCATCCATGTCGCTGCGAGTTCGTCATCCGGCCCAGGGTGTAAGTCAGTCCCGCCCCAATTGCAAAAATGCAGAACATTTCGAGAAGATTTGAAAAGGGAGTCGGATTCTCAAACGGATGTGCGCTATTGGCATTGAAGAAGCCCCCACCGTTCGTGCCAAACTCCTTGATAATTTCCTGCGAGGCCACCGGGCCCTGCGCGATGGTTTGTTCTGTAACCGTGTCCATGATCGGCTTGCCATCAGGACCCACAGCCGGCTTTCCATCCGGGCCCATTCTCTGCACCTGCTGTGGCTCAACCACCGTTGCCTTGTCATATGCTCGAAGATTCTGCACCACCCCTTGTGAAACAAGTACCAGAGCTCCCACAATGCAGAAGGGCAACAACACCCACAGGGAACTGCGTACCAGGTCAACCCAGAAGTTCCCAATGGTTTCCATCTGCCGCCGGGCGATGCCACGGATAAACGCAATCGCAAGAGCGATTCCCATCGCCGCCGAGGCGAAATTGTGGTAAGCCAGACCAGCCATCTGGGTGAAGTAGCTCATCGTGGATTCGCCCGAATAAGCTTGCCAGTTCGTATTTGTGGTAAACGAAGCGGCCGTGTTGAAAGCCAGATGAGGTGGGTTGACCGCCCCGAACTTCTGCGGGTTAAACGGCAAGAAACCCTGGAGGCGCTGGATCAGATACAGCAATATCATCGACACTACGCTGAACAGAAGCATCGAGATCGCATACTCCGTCCAGCGCATTTCATGATCCTCATTCACTCCGGTAACTCGATATAGCAACCGCTCCATCGGTCGCAACACCGGGTCCATGAAAGTCTTTTCGCGGCTGAACACACGCGCCATGAAGATGCCCAACGGCTTCGTCACGAGAAAGATCAGCGCGAGAAACACCAGTATTTGGAACCATCCATTCGCCGTCATATCAGAATTTCTCCGGACGCAATAGTGCGTAGAGCAGGTACACCATGTTTAACGCACTCACTGCCAGCATGATGATCGATTCAACTTCATATAGCTCTCCTCACTTCATGCGCTCGCAGAAACGCACGTAAGCGATCGCTGCCACAAAAAACGCAACCGTAACCGCCAGATAGATCAAATCCTGCATGACCAACCTCCCGATAAAACTTCTGTTCCTACCACGAGCCTTCCTTCCGCCCCCACCACCAGATGAGTCCAATCGTCGCCGTATTCTGTTGTTTGCTCAGGAGGCCCTGTACGTCAGTCAGAAATGATGGCTGGTTTGAGAAGTCGCGCCGCCACTCGTAGCGCGTGAGAAACCCGTTGCCCAGGTTGTAATCGAAAGTCACGGTCGTTTCCTTCAGGGCCTGATTGAGGCCACTAAAGAGCCCACCGCCATCGGACAGGTATTCTGCGCGGCCAGCTAGAGCAAGCTTTGGGTTAAATTGATAGCGCGCATACGCGGCACCGCCCTTCACCACGGAGGGAGCGGACGACTGGCCTGGTGCCGCATCTCTCCAAAGACGTTGAATCACGTAGTCTCCCTCGACTTGCAACGTCAGTTTGGCGGTGGTCTGCCAAGTCGCGTAACTGTCGAAAATGTGTGTCCGCCCGTCCGGAGCGGGCCGGATTGCAGTAAAGCAGAGCCCCGGCTGCACCGGTATCGGTCCGCAATTCGACGCTGCGGCTCGATCAGGGTGATCCTGCCCAAGGTAATAGTTCACAGTCCATGTAAGGTTCTTCACAGGCTTGGCTGTGAATCCGAACAACTCGTCTTTGAAACCATTGGTGGCTTCGACTTGATTGGTTCCATTGATCAACCAGTAGTTGAGCGCAAAGCGATCGTTGACTGGGTAGCTGGTGCGGAAGCCCATGTGGTAGAAGGGCAGAAAGTTGAACCAGTACGACCGGGAATAGTTGATTTGATCCTTGGTGTAGTTCCCTTCGATCCCGAGCGAACTCCCCCACTTGCCAAAATCGACATTCAGGCCCTTGCCGACAGGAACGATGTACGTACCGTAAGCCTGGAAAATGTTGCGGTAGATGTCCGGGCGTGGTTCGTTGGATGGATTTCCCTGAAGCGTGTCTGTAGCCTGACCGAACTGCAAATCCAGGCGCCCGCCCCAACGGTGACCAGCAGCGATGTCAGGCGGATGGTCAAGGATCAGACTGGCCTGACTCAAATTGAAGTTATTGCTGAGAACGTCGTAAGCGCGTAACAGATTCACGCGACCAATGGGGTGGTTAAAGTTGTACGCGTAGTAGGTGTCGAGACCCACGTTGATTGTGGTACCGTGGAGAAAATCGAGGGTCTTTTCATCCTCGGCTGTCGTAACTGCCTTCGCAGGGGCTTGGCCCTGAACACTCTCGTGGACAACAGCACTTTGCCTATCTGCCGCTGGAACTGGGCTGCTCGGCTGCAACTGTTTCACCAGGGCGCGCAACTCGCTCACCTCCGACTCCAGCTGCGTTACCCGCTCCTGCAGCTTCTGAGTGGCGTCCAACTGCGAAGGCACGGGTTTGTCCTGCAGTGTCGATTGGGCACGAAGGGACACCGCACAAGCGCATAGTGCGACTATCGCGCCCCGATACCGCCAAGGCGATTTTCCTCTAACCTTTTGGATGAGCATCCGGATTCTTCTCACGATGAATTAGCCTGGCATTTAGTCTTGCGTCGATGGGAAAGTGGCTTTTTAAACCGCTCTCACGCAGCGCGAGTTACTGGTTTTTTCCGCTCCCGCATTTCCACTATTGTGTCCTCGCCAGAGCCGAGTCGCAGACGGATCCAATAACCAATTGGGCGAGGCTTGCACTCCCTGCACAGCGCAAACAGGAATCGGAGATAGAACGAGACGCCTGCCGCGCACAGGACTGTCATTAGCACCATCACGAACATTTCAGCCTCCGGTTTCACTCAAACAACATCATTGGCTACCAGGACGCGTAAAGTTCGACAAGAAGTTCGTCGTTCGACGTCCGGCGCAGACCGCTGCTATCAGCGTCGTCACGATCGACTCTAGGAGTTGGTCCCTAAGAAAGTCCTGACAACCATCTAAAGATTTCCTAAAGGTCTTTCAGGGGTTGCTGCTAATGCGCACGCATCAAATCGGAGATCCTGAGCGAGGATGCTGGAGGGAGAACTAGGATCGGCTGGAGGGCAACTGAAACCGGTAACCGAACCAGGGTTCAGTGAGGATGTATCTGGGTTTCGCGGGATCTCGTTCAATCTTCTTGCGAAGCTGGTTGATAACGACGTGCAGGTACTCCACTTCGTCACCATAATCCGGTCCCCAGATGGCTTGAAGGATTTTGCCATGCGGGATCGCGACGTTCGGGTTTGCAACCAGATAATGAAGAACCTCGAACTGCTTCGGAGTAAGGCGAACGTCCCGCCCCCCGATCGAAATGTGACGGCTGCCTAAATTCACCTCAACTCCATCAAATGCAACCACTACTGGACCCTTATGTGGAGAGAGGGGCACGCGGCGTAAGTTCGCTCGGACACGGGCCAGCACTTCCGGCATGCTGAACGGTTTCGTGATGTAGTCATCGGCCCCCGCGTCGAGAGCTTCGATCTTGTCTGGTTCCGCTTTTCGAACCGTGAGCATTATGATGCCGATATCCGAGGTTGCTCGGATCGACCGGCAAGCCGCAAGTCCCCCCATGCCAGGCATATTACGGTCAAGAATGATCAAGTCGTAGCGCTCCTCCCGCAGCTTGTCCAGTGCCTCCTCGCCACTTCTTGCATCAGCTACGATGTACCCTTGCTTGGTTAAAGCTGATTTCATGACTCGCCGAATTTGCGGTTCATCATCGACGACGAGGACTTTTTCCGTGCTCATGGCTTTTGATCTTCCTTAAGTATTGGCAGGCTGAACGAGAACTGAGCCCCGCCCTCAGCCCGATTCTCCGCCCACAGTCGCCCTTGATGCGCGTTGATGATATCCCTTGCCACGCTCAGACCCATTCCAGTTCCGGCCACCGAATTTTGGTTCGATTTCCACGATAGAACCTCTCAAAGATCGACTCCAGCTCGTTTTCAGGAATGCCCGGCCCCTGGTCGCGCACTCGGACTGTAACAGTATTGTCAGCCTGGATCGCTGAAATCGCGATTATTGAACCGGGAGGCGAATACTTGACCGCATTACCAATCAATTGGCGCAGGGCGAGTCCTATCATGTCAGGATCCGCGGTCACGGGCGAGATGCCCTCGTGAATCTGAATATCCAGTGGTCGACCATCCAAAAGGCTTCTCAAGCGATCAACAGAAGACCGGACTAGGTTCATAAATGCACAGTTGACGGCGCTGAATTCTCGCCCTGCCCGGCTCAATCCGTGCCATGGCCACCGTCTCGTCAATCATTCCAGTTAACTTATCTGACTCTTCTTCGACTACCTCCAGCAGATCGTCCTCCTCCGCTTCGTGTTGATATGCGGAGCGCACAGCCGTAATCGCGCCCTTGATCGACGTAAGAGGCGTCGTGAAGTCGTGTGCCAAAGCATCAAGAAGAATACCTCTCAGGCGCTCATTCTGGCGTGCAGCTTCCATTCTGCTAGCGGCATCTTGTTGTCGAGCACGTTCAACCGCGATTCCTACCATGTTTGCGATTGCTTGCAAGGCAGGTTCTGACACGGCGGGTCCAATGGCTCCAATGCTGCCAACAATTTTGCCTCCCAAGGAAACGGGTGCAACAATGACTTCAATGCCTTTCGCAGTCGATTCCTTGCGCCACACAAACCAAGTCGCACCACCAACCGCGATATCGCGCAAGACTTGCTGCTCTAAACCCTCGTCCGGTGCGCCTGTCATGCTGAATTCGCCGGTCAGGCCATCGCAAAAGACAACGCTCGAAAATCCGAAGTGTTGTTTCACCTGCTCGGCTATCAGCACACCGAGATCCCTGGTAGTGTCGATTAGCATTAGTGATCGGCTGAACTGGTAGAGGCGCTCTACCTCGACTCGTCGGGCCTGCGCTTCATTAGCGCGCTGACGAGCATTTGAAGAAAGTTTACTGGCCGTGATGGCTGTCACCAGAAAGACGAAAAGAGCTACCCAGTTCTGTGGGTCAGCGATTGTGAGCGACAGAATCGGCGGCAGGAAAAAATAGTTTAGGCAGAGCATCGCTGCCACTGAAGTCAAAAACGATTCCGCCAGGCCCCACTTCGCAGCTACCACCAGAACAACTAATACGTAGGCAAAACCCGCAATTAGGCTATTGACACGCAGTAATGAGAAGGCCGCCCAGGTAGTTGCGGCGACGAGCCCAAGACATGCGAAGGCCCTGGTCACCCAGCCCGTAATGCGACGACTCCGTTGATTGGTTTGTGGGTTGCCCATTTGGCAGCATCCCGATCAGTCGAACCAATGTGTGCAGGTGTGGACTTTGTCGATCGCCATGCTGACATCCACTGGGCGCACCCTGTTACACAATGGAATGTCCTAGCGAGTCCGCAGCAAGTCTATTTTGGGCGCGTGTTCAGTTTGTCGAGTACCCGCTTCAACTCTTCAAGCTTTTGCCCGGCCTCGCCGAGCTTGCCCTCCGCCGTCAGGCGCTGATAGTCAGCAAGGTCTTTGGCGGCTTCCGCGATGAGTGCGTTGAAATCAGCTTCGGGCTGGGGTTTCGAGCCGGATGCCGATGTCTTGCGGTCCGACTCCGCGGGGGCTGACACGGCGCTCATCGACGAGACCGCTCCACCGAACAGGGACGCCAGTGCCGAGTCGAAGGTTGGTCCGTACGCCAGCCGATCTTGCAGTGCGAGTACGACCAGGCGCAATTCCGGCATCGGACTGCGCTCAGCCTGCAAGTAGATCGGCTCCGCATACAGTAGCGCCCGCCCGATCGGGATCACAAGCAGAGCCCCGCGCCGCACGTGCGAGCCCTGCTGATTCCACAACGTCAATTGTCCGGAAAGCTGCGCATTCTGATCGATTCTCGCCTCGATCTGCAGCGGCCCGTCGACCAGCTTCGTCTTGGGAAAGTTGTAAACGACCGACGTACCGTATTGTGCGCCGTCGCTGCGCCCGGCGATCCAGCCGATCAGGTTATTCCGGTTCGCCGGAGTGAAGGGCAGAATCTCCACGAACTCTTCGCCGGTTTCGCCCGGAAGTTTCATCAGCACGAAATTCGGCTGCATCGCCTGTGTCGTTTGCTGACCTCCCTCGCCCAGGCCGACTTCGGTCGCCACAGTCCACAGATCCTCACGGTTATAGAACGCTTCCGGGTCCATCATGTGATACAAGCCGTAAACGTCCGCCTGGAGTTTGAGCAGCATCTCGGGGTAACGCACGTGTTTCCGCAGTCCCGCCGGCATCGTCGACGCATCTTTGAATAGCGTCGGAAAAATGCGGCGGTAGGCAGCTATGATCGGGTCATCTGTATCAAAGACGTAAAACGTGGTCGTGCCATCATAGGCGTCGATCACCACCTTCACGCTGTTCCGCATGTAGTTAATCAGGTCGTTCCCCAGACGGTAATGGGTTGAGTACGGATAGCTGTCTGACATCGTGAACGCATCCATAATCCAAGACAGCCGGCCATCGTCCCCCAGCACAATGTACGGATCAGGATCGTAAGTGAGGAAGGGGGCCAATGCGGACACGCGATCGCGCACATTGCGCCGCATCAGCAGCCGGCTATCCTTATTAACGTCATCGCTGAACGGCAGCTTCGTGAGGTCGTCGCGATCGAGCGCAATGATCACGCGGCGTAGGAATCCACCGAGAAGGATACCTCCATTGCCTTCGTAAGAGGTGAGGTTGTTGGTCTGGCCTTGCGGGTAGTTGAATTCCTTCTGCTGCGTCTTCACGTAGACGTCGGTGTTGGTCAACTCGCCGAAATAGACTTCTGGACGCGTCACTGTCAGACTACGTACCGTGCTCTGGACCGGCATGTTGCTCAGCATCAGCGTGGGTAGGCCCTCCGGCGTGAATCCATTGACCGGGTTCATCGTGATGCCGTAGCCGTGCGTGTAGATCAGTTTCTCGTTAATCCAGTTGTGGCTGCTTTCCGGAAGCTTGTCGAAGTTCAGTTCGCGTGTGGCGAGCATTACCTCGCGAGTCGTGCCGTCGATTTCGTAGCGGTCAATGTCGATGTCGGGAAAGTCGTAATAGGTGCGGATTTCCTGAATCTGACGCAGTGTGTCCTGGAGTGCATGCCAGTCCCACAACCGGATGTTTTGCAGAGTAGCCTGATTGTTCGCCGGGTCAGCCGCCTCCACGGTCGTCTCAGCGGGAAACTCCCGTTGCACGACCTGGTTCAATCCATAGGCTCGCCGCGTCAGATCGGTGTTGTAGACAATGTAGGGCTTCTCGCGAACCAGTTCGTTCGGTTTGACGATAAAGCTGCTGACATACCATGCGATCCCTTGAACGGCGACATAACAGACCACGGCTGGAAGGGTCGCTGCCAACAGCCACCGTCCGCGTGGCACCCGGGCGGCGTTGACGGATGCGATTACCGCGCCCAGAACGAGTGCCGCGCAGACGACGAGCATCCCGGTGAGTGTGATGTGCGCGTCCGTGTAGGTCACACCCCCGAAAATCGTATGATCGTCGAGCAATCGTTCGAACCGGCCTAGATAGACGCGCATCGCGAGGACTAACAAGAGAAACGCAAATGCAATGGAGAACCCGCGCCACGGTAGTGTGACAGTGCGGCTGAGCTGGCCAGTGAGGACACGAACTCCGCCCGTAATCAGAATGAAGAAAACTGCGAGTGCACAGGTAATCAGGCTAAGCGTAAGGAGCCAGCCGACAATCAGCTGCCATGCGGGCAAGGCGAACAAAAAGAAGTTCAGTGGCTTGGCAAAAATTGGGTCCACAATACCACCACTGGTGCGTGGCGCGAACCAAAAAAGCGTGAGCGTCGGCCACTCCCCTGTCATGGCGCCGCCGGTTGCTGCGGCAATGACAAGCGTAACGCCGAGTGCGATGAGCCGCAGAACCGGCTCAACCGGCAACTTCACCGGCTGCCCGCCGATGAGAATGGTGTGACCGGACGGCAAATCAGGGAGGTGCGCTCGCTTGAGAGCCAGAAACGATCCGAACAGGACGATAAATGTGCCCGCCGAGAAGGCCGCGAAAATTCCCCACTGAAGGCCGAGCGTTTTCCAGAATACGTCCCGATAGCCCAGCGAATCGAACCAGAGCACATCCACGTAATACGACACCGCGGTCCGACCGCCGAAGACAATGGCGGCAAGGACGGCAACAATAATGAGGAAGAAGTGGCGGCGGCGATGGCGGCGTGGCGGAGGCTGCAGACGCGGCCAGTCCATCGACTCAGGCATTGCTACACTCCGTTTTCATCGGCTTCATTGGTTATCCGCATGATACTCCCTGCGCTTCCGCAAGTTATTGAAACGTGGGAACGATTGGTAGGCGAAGCCCGTGATGAACATCCCTGCCCAGCCGAAGATATGGCGTGGGCATAAGCCTCCCGGAGCAGATCTTCTGACGTGGGGTCAGTTGGCCAGGCGCGTTGAATCCTGAAGCAAGCCAAGAGGAATACGCGAAACTGCAATAGACGCCGACCCCGACATCCCATGAGTGCGCTCAGGCTCTTGCCTGCGGGCTTAAAGGTTGCTGCCGAACTTGTTTTGCTCGAAACGGAAGTTGCAGAAACGGGATGCCCGCGTTGAAAAGGGCAATCTCCGCATTCATTATGTGTGTCAGCGAGTTCGACCTCATCTGCGAGAATCTTCTTCAATTTGTCGACCTTGTTGATCTTGCGGTGCGGGCGTTTCTGGCTGCGAATCGCAGCAGGAGTAAGGGTAGTTGTTGCAGGAGTAGACATGCGTTGCTCCAAGGATCGCAAGCCCGTGGCCTCTGATGGAGGGCTCATCAGCATCGGGGGATCAGGTTCCCGATGGACGCATGGCGTTTCGGCTATTTATGGATTCACTTCGGAGTTATCAGGTCAGGGCGACCTGTTCTTAAGCCTAACTCGGCTCAAACGCTAAGCCCATGATGGGCCGCTAAGCAGCACGTCTATTCGGACGTGGATGCTGGGTACTAACAACCTTATTCTACCAAAGGTATCGAGCTTTTGGGTAGGAATTTCAAAAATATTTTCCAGCACCGATGCACCATTACTGAAGTTACTTCTGGACTAGGCTGCTTGATGCCTCGGAGCCTAGTCGGCCCAAACGAGCAGCCTCTTAGTTATGATGCAGGTTAGGTCTTACGTACTGGAACTTACTGACCATGGGAGCAAACGACTTCGCTTTCACTCGGCAGGGCGTTACCCTTCATGGCTCTGGTCTATCGCATCATGGATTTCGATATCCCATGTTCTGCCAGGTGACCGTTTCCAGGTCAAGACGATTGCGGAGCCGTGTGGTGATTGCAGGCGAAATTGCACTTTGAACACCGCCAGAAAATCGGAGCGTTCGCCGCCAAAATCCAGTATTGATACTCAGCAGCGAGCGTTGATGTTAATCGCCACGGTCACGTGTTGATATCCTGAGACCCCCGATGCGAACCAGCATGGGTACGCCCAGCGTCATGACCTCCGAGGACAATGGGCGGCCCAGCTGAAACAGTGTGAGGCGTGATGTTTGAACTCCTTCAAGTCGCAGTCAAATCGCAATAAATCAACCCATGAGCACGGAACCTGCTCCCAATGTGCACCCGAATCCTTTGTAGATGCTGCCCCTGCAGCCGCCTTCTCTTCCTGTTCTGGCAAACAAAGCCTCTACCCTAACCACGATGGGCAAATTCACGTCCAAATTTCCGCGCCGATACCCACACCCAGCGTGGGCATCCTTCTTTCCCCTGCCATGCCGCTCGGGGTCTACGGAGAGGTCTGCCCCCAAGGACTGCTCGGCCTGTTTGCGATCGGCAGACCGCAACCCAAGCTGTACTCGCCAAAGACGGCGACCGGACTCCGCGAGGCGGACATCCACCATTCGCTGGCTGAGTTGCTACACAATCATCTAAACGGACGTAGTACGGGGTTCGTCTTCAGAAGTGCAGTAGGAACACCGCTGGCTCGCTCAAACGTGTTGCGGAGGAGCTTACACAAGATCTTGGGAGAGATGGGCCGCGAGAAGTGCGGTTTCCATGCTTTTCGGAGATACCGTGTGACTCATCTTCGCAAGCAACGAGTGCCAGAGGATTTGCTGCGTTTCTGGATCGGTCACGCCGACGGGAGCGTCACGGACGGTTACTCGAAGGTGAAGGAAGATGTTGAGTTCCGCAGATTCACGGCGGAGCAAGCTGGACTCGGTTTCCACATGCCCACTGTGGCACCGAAATTGCCAGTTGCACCCATTGCACCCAAAACTGCGGGTGCTGAAATCGCTCTAACTGCTTGAAGGAATTGGTCGGGGAGAGAGGATTTGAACCTCCGACCCCCTGGTCCCGAA